>JAAHTG010000650.1_pt1 | contig 16019 bp, 27 predicted proteins | sample 6116081 | NCBI WGS metagenome assembly JAAHTG01 (sample SAMN13939989, study PRJNA603662) | sponge metagenome | isolation source: marine sponge | host: Mycale hentscheli | place: New Zealand | collected 2005 | reverse complement strand
CTTTTCTTCAGTCATACCAACGTAGTGTACAACTCTAACCATTTTATTCCTACTACCCGTAGGCTTCAACCCTACGGTCTTCTATTTCACACTCAGTCAAAAATTCAAAAGACTCATCAATGTATGTAGTGTCATACTGCTTTGATAACTCCATATGCATATCAGCTGAAACGAAGTTCCAAAAGTTTGTTGAACCAAATTTTTGTTCTAAGTTATTTTTATTTGCGACTGCTTTTTGAAAAGAGAACACAACGTCCTCAGTAATAAACTGCATCGTATTTAAATTAGTCATTTGATAAGACATTATAATAAACCATCCAATCTTGTTTTTACTTTATCATTGTAGACTATATCTAAAATGCCATCAATGTAATCTTCACATGTTGAAAGAATTTTCTGATCTGAAGTGTTTTCAATGAACGAACGAATGATTAAAACCTCTTGCGCATAACTAAGGCGTTTGCCTTTGTGAGCACCAACGAACCACTCTGCGATTTGTTGTTGAGTAAAATATATATTTGTAAAAAGTTTCATAATGTAATTCCTTTATTTGTTGATTCTAATATACCAAATAAAAACAAGAATGTCAATAGTTAATTTCATTTTAATTTCATATTTTTTAAAGTTTCAACAATTTCTTTACCGAATGGCGTGAATAGAATTCCAAAAGACCATACCCAATGCTCAATAGCTTGGTCATGCTCTAAAGTATCAACATCTACCATTCGAGCTAAAGCTTGCTCATTTGTATCCATTAAGTTGATACTAAACATATCTATCTTAAATTGTTTAACGGCTTCAGCCTCAGCTTCTTTTTCTTCAAGCTCACGAGCTTCTAATCGCTCGATGGTGTAATCCCAACATTCTTGTTTGCTGGCATCATCTGAAGAGTAAAAAGGATGGATACTACTTGGACGGTAACCAAAAGCATCTTTATGAAGGTCTGAAAAGATTTCAGTTGAAAAAGTATATGTCATATTATATATCCCTTCCAAATGTGTAGCTATATATTGTGCCTTCAGTAAGATCAAGCAAAAGGTGTGCTTTTAAATATTCATCAGAACCTTTTTCTAAGAATACACGGTGTTCATCCCATTCAGATTCACATGTGAATAATAGGATTTCGTTAATTAATTCTTGACGCGTGTTAATAGTTTTATGCATTTGATATATTCCTTTATTTGTTGATTCTAATATAACTGATTCTATACCAAATGTCAATAGTTAATTTCATTTCATACGAAATTAATTTATCCTAAATCACCGTCGCCATAACTACGTGTATTTTCTACTTCACTTGCGAATTCATTATAACCGCCAATATGTTTGCCATACCAAAAAATTTGAGGAACTGTTTTGGCTTCTTTACCGAGGCGTTTAATCATTTCATCTCTATTCGCAGAGTAAGTAATATCTTTGTATTCATGTGGTAAGTCATACCGCGCTGCTAACTTTTTAGCCCTTAAGCAATATCCACAGGTTGGTGTTCCGTATATAACAATCATTATGTTTCTCCCATTAAATATGCGCCTTCTGGCAAGTTCATTGAAGCTATGATTTCTCCAATTTGGTCTGGTGACATTGTGATTATACTAAACCTATTTGTGTCGTTATCAAATTGACGTATATATGCTATGTCATCATATATCAAAAATTGTACATCTTCATTTTCGCCTGTTTGGTCCAATACAGTAATTGCTGTTTCATCCCAATCCATTTCTATCGTAAACATTTATAAACTCCTCAATATTTTAAATGTGTGTTGCCAATCTTTTACGTGGTGATTGGTTCCTGCTTTATTTGCTCGTGCTAGTGGATAATCGTTACCGCTCATATCCATTTTGTCTCCAAAGAAATGAATGTTATCATCTTCATTGAAGTCGTCAAGTATTTGCGATTTATCTTTACCTATAGGATATATATCCAATCCAGTCTCACCGCCAATCGCTGCATGCAAACCTAGTGATTCTTTACCAAAAATATAATTAAATGTATTGGCGAGATTACTTCGTTCTCTAGCTTTCTTATCGTATTCAATATATTCATTGCGTTCCTTGAACGTAGCGTTTCTACCAACGATACTATAATTAATACAACCACGACGTTCCTCGATATGATTGCCCGTACGTAATTTAAAATCTGATAATAAAAGCTGCGTATTAAGCCATGAACGTGCCTCGTCAGGTAATGTCCAACTTGAAGCATTAACAATTTTACCACGATGCCTTGTTTCAGATCCACTGCAATTGTAGCAAGTAACTACGTTTTCAGTAATGTCTGCACCAAGCTGCTCTTTTGTTTTGGCATAGTCAGATCCTGTTACTAACCATACCTTATGGGTTTCCATAAACTTTAAAAAGAAATGTTTAAATTTAGGATCCATCTTTTGTCGGCTTGGCGTAAGTGTGCCATCAACATCAAAAATATATCTAATCTTCGTCTCTTTCATATATAAAACCCTCACTCTTATCAGCCTCTGTTTCGTGCTTTGTAAATCTCATTTTAAAAATAATAAATTTAAACTTTAACTTAAGGATAAATTTTTGTATAGTGTTCATAGAACTTCCTTCCTATAAATTCATGACCTTCAGCGTTTGGATGCGCATCTCCATTACCTATAGTTAACTCACTCACAAGTTTATCTTGAAGGCAAAATCCATTAAATGTGTTTAGAAATGGATACCCTATGTAGTGGCTTCTGTCAAGTTCAAAAAGAGTTCTAATCCTACCAAATTGAACGTGCCATTCCTTTTCTGTAAACCCAAGCGGTTCAGAAAAAGAATTTTCTATTTGTCTGAATTTAGCAAGCGCAATACTACCACAAAGTTTAGTTTGAATATATTTTATATTTAACACCTTGCAAAGTTCTTGGATTTGCCACATGGATTCCAGCCAACTACTTAACATCCATACTGCTAGATTATTCATATCATTAACATTATGTGATTTCTTTAGCAAATCTCCATCAAACATAAGCTCAAACATAGGACGCGATGCTTCTTGCCATGGATCTTGTTTGCGGTTAGGTCTGTATAACGCGGTTATTGGATTTAATCGGTAATTACCACCAAACATTCCATACCTATACACTTCTGACCAACCTACGACAACGGTGTCTATATTTTTTTGATCTTCAAGAATACGCTTAGTTAATACGTTACAAATGTAATCATTACCAACACCAGATTTACCAAGATTAACCACATCCATGCCTTGGTATTCGCCAAATATCTCAGGCCATTTTGGATACGACGTGTCATAGTCTTTGTGTATTGTAGACTTAAAGTTTTTATCGGTAAAACTACACCCAGCAGCTAAAATGTACTTAGAAGACTTTGACATTGTATTCCTTTTCAAATGCTAGAGCATGTTGCCAAGTATCAACCATTGGTTGACCTTTAATATTTAAGCTAGTGTTTAATAACATTGGGCATCCAGTTTGCTCATACCATTCTTCAAGGATTGGTCTTATTATAGATTTACAATTTGGTTTAACTATTTGAACTCGTGCAGTACCATCGACATGAGTCACTGATTCATAATCATGTTTTGCCTTTGCCACGAATTGCATATATTCGTTCATCGGTCCTTGGAAATATTCATTAGCGTATTCTTCCAAGATCGCAGGTCCAAAGGGTCGAAACTGTTGTCGCCGTTTAACTTGATTAATAGTGCTCTTAATATCTCGTCTAGGGTCAGCGATAAGGCTACGATTGCCAAGGGCACGAGGGCCAAACTCACTACGACCATTTGCAATGCCACAATAACTATGGTCAATAAGATGCTTAACAACTTCTTTAATTTTAATATCATTTTTTATATCCGTTCCAAGGTATGGATCAACCCAATTTAATTTTTTACCATATGCTAACGCTGCAGCACCAAGAGACGATCCACAATCTCCAGGATTTGGCATAATCCAAACATTTTTACCTAGCCCTGCTATTTTGCTATTAGCAACACAATTAAGAGCTACACCACCCATCATAACAAGATTACGCGAAGGGCAGTGTTTTAATACTAAATTAGTAAGTTTGGCTTCAACTACACTCTGGGCAGAGGATGCCAAATTCTCTTTACTTATATAGCGTAACTCTGGAATATCAGGCAAACCTTTATGGCAATTAACATTTTCTAATATATTTTCCATTAATAACGTATCAGTCGGAAACCCAAAGCCTGCCATACCCATTGTTATATATTCATCTTCCATTGGTCTTAAACCTAGGTACTTTGTAATTGCTGAATAAAACAATCCAATTGAGTATGGATATTTAAACGATTTAATCTTTTTCATTTGAGGTTTATTGTTTTTGGTCCAACCTTTCCAAATAGAAACAGTGTCCCATTCGCCAATTGCATCAACAACCAATATATTACATTCATCAAAGTTTGAAGTATAGAAACCTGCAGCGGCATGCGATTGATGATGGTAAAAAGAAACATCAGTTTTAATACGTGGCTTTGCATAAGGTTGACCAGCATATATTTGTCGTGTTCTTTTTAACCAATCCTTTTCATAAAAGGCAGTGGTATCAGCATCTTCTATTTGAGTGTAATGTAACCATCTATCGTTTTTAACGCGACTTATTCTTTCAGCATGGGTGGCTGATAATATATTTCCATCTTGTATCAATGTTGCGCCAGCGTCGTGAAATCCTTCGCTTAAACCCAATATTTTACTCATAAACAATTACACACTTTACTTGTTCGTTATCATTAAATGGTCTATAATTAACAATAAACACAGCTTTATTTATTTCGCATTGAGTACGATTGTCATATTCTTTGATATAAGAATAGTTGTTTACTTCAGCAGAAACCGTAGTAATAACTGTAAGTGCCCAAATAAAACTCACTATTCGCTACCAGTCCAATGACCACGAGTATGTGCTCTACTTGTTAAATCAATAAGTCTGCTTGTTACTTTTTTCAATGTCTTTTTCGCAATAGGATTTGTTTCTTGGTTAACTAATACTTGCATAACATCAATTAGTTTTAAGTCTTCTTGCATTACTTTGTTAACATCATATGGTTCACGTTTTTCAATCATCTTTGCACCAATGGTTGTGACGATATACTATCGTTATAATCATTATCACCATAGTAATCGCGGGTTGCGCTTTCTTTAGTCATAATTCCATTCTTAACACGATAGGTTACAATTTCTCTACGAATAACGCCTTTAGTATCCGCGTCAAACGCACTTTTAAATGGTCCTTCAGTCATTACATACTCTCTTTCTCAAATCACTCGTACTAAAGCGATGATCTCTTTTATTAAAATATAATTCTATACCACGAGACCTACAAATGTCTTTACCGGTAAAATCTTGCGTTTTATATTCTTCGCCAAGAATTCGTATATCTATATGGTACATTGATAATATATCACATAAATCTGATTCTGTCAAATACGGAATGATTTCGTCAACATAACTTACAGCTTTTAATTGTGTATATCTTTCAACAACACTTTGAATAGGAGCATTCTTATGAGAACGTTCCGCTGCAGGATCCATTTGTAAACCACATAGTAAATAGTCGCATTGCTCTTTCGCTTCTCTCAACATTTGAACATGCCCAGCGTGGAGCAAATCAAATGCTGATGCCGTGAAACCAACAATCATTCACGTATTCCTTTATTATAACTTATTGCTTTGCGTATAATGCTTAAATCATAACCAGATTTGTTTGCGCTATACACAATGGCATTTGTATCCTTGGGAAAACAGTGCCCTCCAAATCCACGATCATCTTCATTAACGTATGTATGGCTTTTGCCGATACGTGGATCGTCACTAACATTCATTAATAGTTCGTTTGGTTCAACACCAGCATTTTTTGCCATATCATATATCTGATTAAAAAACGCCACCTTTGTTGCTAAGAATGCGTTTCTAAAATATTTAGTTAAAATTAAAACTTCAGGATCTTTAACATCAACACGTACATTTAACGAATTGGATAATACCTCAAGCCAAAAACCAGTATTACCACCGCCAATAGAAATTGACGTGTGGTTTCTGAAATCTTCAAAGGCATGGGCTGCTCGTAAATATTCTGGTGAAAAAGTTATTTCTCTATTACCATATCCACGGTTGAGTAATCTCCAGCCTTCTATGCTGATAGTTGATTTTATTAATATGGGAACATCATTACACAATTCTAAACATTTATATACGTTATTCATATCACACATACCATCTTCGCCTTCTGGCGTTGACACTGCAATGATAACTGCATCAGCATCTTTAAATACTGATTTATCTTTATAACCTAATTGCGGATCCCAAACTTTAATGTCATGGTCTGTTGATAAAAATAGCCCGTGAGCCTTACCAACAAAACCATGACCACATATTACAATTTTCATTCCATATAAGTCCATTCATATTTTAGCCAATCCGGATGGCTTTTCATTAATTCTACCTCGTTTGGTTTTTGATTTTGTAATGCTTTCCAAACGTGGTCAATCTTCTTTGTTAAATTATATTCCGATTTACGACACATGTATAATGATCCTGATGAACAATTAAAATGATATACATTATCTATACAATCTATTGACGTAATATCGTTGCTTATTCTCCAATCGTCGCTGTTTCTAGGTTTTTCGTTAAACCCTGCGAGTACTCTGTAGTGGGATCCATGTTCCTTTGTAACCTTTATCAGAACCCAACTATCTGGCGAATATTCGTGATTATTCACGAACCTCTTTCCAATTATGAATTAGTTTAAGTTTTTCTTCTTTTGAAACACCTTCTACCATATGGGGATTATCTCTGTCCCATAATTGTAATACACGTTCTTCATCTAGAATAAACGTGTCTAGAATTTGCTCACCTAACCAGTGTTGCGAAAATTCTTTAACTTCTTCCATAGTTACTGAGTCGTTTGTCCATTCAATAGCTTCTGCGATTGATGGAACTTTTCCGTCTTCTTCCAACGCACTCATAGGTACGAGGTAACGCATGCGATGTGTTGACACCACAGTTGTCACGACATAACGTTCGTCGTTATCTTCTGACATTTGTATTCTCCTTAGTGATTTATCCAAATGACTTTAGCGTATCTTGCATCAAGCCATTCTCGATATTCTTGCGCGTCAATTTGGCACGCGAAGTATTTATTAACTTTTACATTCCCATAATATGCTTTAATTTGCACCATTTTAGTCTTCTCTGTAAAAAATATGTGAACCCATACGTGCTACTCTATGCATTGAAGGTGCCCAGTATGGTGATACGTATGTTGCGTGATAGTGTGTTGCGCTTTCTGTAATGCCACGATGTGTTTGGTGTACATACATATCACGAGCATGTTTACGTGACTTTTCCCAAGATTCATCATCCTGTGGTACATCAGACTTACCATCACAATACCAAGAAAACTGACATGTCACACGATTAGGCTTATAACCATCATGTACTACACCACAAACTGTATTTGGATAACGTGAGTTTTCAACACGGTTTAATACCACATCAGAAACTGATACTGCATCAATAAGTGAAGACGCTCTGGTCTCATAATAGATGTTTAGAGCCATACACTCAAGTTCTTCTGCGTGGAACTCAGCTAATGCTGCATCAACCTCCTGAGCCTTTAATTCAGCGCCCGCCTGAATAAATCCTGCAAATGCAGTGGTATTGATAAGAAGTGCACAAATTGCTGTTTTAAGTTTCATAGTTTTTGCCTCAGTTTTATATTTGTTGATTCTAATATAACTGATTCCAAACTAAATGTCAATAGTTAATTGTGGCCAAAGTTACTTTTTATTTGAGTTAAAACATTTGTTAGTTTAAATATCAAGCCTGACTTTTTGGCATCATCTGACCAGTAACTCTCATCACCAGTCAGATCTGACAACACTTCAAGTAACATCATATTTTGATTTTTTATTATATCGTGTTCTTTATATAGCTCGTTAATTTCTCTATTTAAATCTTTAATCTCAAGTCTTAACACATCTATACTAGCGCTGCCTGCTTTAACTTTCATTACCGTATTTCTCGTAAAAATCGTAGTCTATTTGGTAAACCTTTTTAATAAACTCAATTTGCTCTTCACTGAAATCATCGGCAGTGATTTCTTTTTTAGTTTGATTTAGCTTCTGTGTTATTCCAAAGTGGCTGCAAACGTCATGCTTTTTAATTACTGTAAATCCAATGAATTTGTCAATATCAATAAACCATGCTTGTGGGTGGAAATGATGTAACTGATGTGCTGAACCAATTTTATGTAAATTAGCAAAGAAGTGGTCAATCTTTTCTTGTTTAGTACATTTGCTCAGGTCAACACCAAATATAGAGAATATGTCTTCGCCATAATGGTAATATCTTTGCTTTTCAGTAACATACGCGTTAATACATGAAACGAACCTTTCAACAGGATCTGAATAAACAACAAGCGGTCTGCCTCGAGCATCGTCGTACTCGTCAGTATCTCTAAATACCTGTTTACGATCTGGGAATGTTTCCTTAACTGTTACACTGCAGCTTCTTGGTATTTCAAACCAATTTCGTTTACCATCAAGGTTATACATTAATGGAAACTTAAGCTTTTGACACCAAAAACAATTACATTTATTAAATTGAAAGTCTTTATCTAATTTGGTTGTGGGCAATAAGAATTCTCTAATTTCAGGATCTTCAAGCGCCAGCGATGGTAATTTATCAATTGGAAATCTTTTTAAGATATGAGTGTTATTACCGTCTGGCGCAGGACCCTCTTCCATTAGACTCTCGTCAAGTTTAGAGTATTCGCTATAACCTCTAATATCTTCCATCCATTTAAATGAGTCAAAGGCATGAGCAAAAGAGTCGGCTTTAACTTTACGTGTTTCAGCTCCACCCATCCATGCGAAATGCCAACCCATATCTTGAATGATTTTGTTTTGATGCGTAGGCCAACGAACAGGATAATGCATAGATCCGCATCGTATTCTATTTACAGATGTTTTCATAATCTGAGACTTAGTTGCGAAGAACATAGCTTTCCACCAAACTACGTGGCTGCCATCAGTATTATACGCTCTTAAATCTGCACGACCTTGCAAATATGCCAATGGTATTTTAAGAATAATTTCTGGATTATTCCTACACATCTGAGCAACCCATTTAATATTCTCTGGTTTAATGATTTCATCTGCATCACCATATATGAATACGTCGTCATCATTAAAGTTATCCATGGCTTGCATAACAGCGTCTTTTTGTAAACGCTCACGTACCCTAGCATATAAAGAGTTTTCACTGTCTCTATTTGCGCCAGCATTAATCCTATCAACTTTTAAGATTTCCAAGTCTTCTTGTTCAGCAATATCGTGTTCAACATAATGGATTTTTTCCATTGGTAAACCTTGTTTACGAGCAACTTCTAAGAACTTACGTTCAACAGGTTTACCGCTGTGTGTTTTATTAGACTCAACAATAATAAACTTATCCACTACATCTTTTAAAAGATTAACTCTAAGTTTTAAGAGTTCAACTCCAGTAGGAGCAAAAAATGGAAAGCAATCAACAATCATTACTTAGTCCTCTCAAGTACAGTAAGTCCGTTATTGTTAGTTCGGAATTCTTTAAATTTCCACTCAGGATTGTTAATAACAAAGTTAACGATTGGTCCAATTAAACCTTCATTAGGCATTGGTCGTTTATCAGCGAAATCTCTCCAGTTTTCTTTTTCGTCTCTGCAGCCATATGTTTGTGTATCGTGGAAAACCAAATACTTATTTGCTTTATTACCATGCATTGCTAGCTCACGCTTTAATTGAGAACCAGAATGCCATGTATCAATAAAGAGTAAATCGGTTTGTTCTATATCAATATTCAATACGTTTGCTTTTTCGTATACAACATCTTTACCTACAGTCTTAGCTCGCTTAAATAACTCGCTTACTTCCCAATTTAATTCAATATCATATGACCTTAAGGCCGCATTTGTATTAAGGAATGCTTTAGTACTTTGACCATCGCGTACTCCCATTTCTGTAATATGTTCACATTCCATTCCTAAATTAAAAAGCAACTCGAGATGCTCATTAATATCAGAAAATGTATTCTTGGCGTTATTATATTCGCCTTCTATAAATTGTACGAAACTCATATGTCTAACCACCTTGTGTTGTTTAATGTCCAGTTAACTACCTCAGCAATACGTTCTTGTACTGGCTTTGGTTCCCATCCCATTTCTTTCATTCTATTACCACTCAACGCATAACGCAAATCATGCCCAGGTCGAGAACTATGGAAATCCATAAACTCATAATTAAGTGGCTTACCTTGAGCATCAGCAATCATTTGAGCTAGTTCTAAATTATTTAATTCAGTTGCACCACAGATATTAAACTTTGGACATTTGACACCAGAGTTATTAGTAATATTAAGTGTACCCTCATGTTCTAATAAAAACAGAGTTGCATCTGCCACATCTTCAGCATGGATATAATGACGAGATCCTGGGATTGTTTTTGACGCATCACTATGGATTGTTACCTTACCACCATCTCGTACATTACGAATAGTCATAGGAATAAATTTCTCGGGATGCTGTCTTTCGCCAAATACATTCATAGTATGTGTAATATAAATTGGCATGTTATAAGAATTTTGATATGCTACACAAAGCTCTTCAGCACCAGCCTTTGAAGCCGAGTACGGATTAGTTGAATTGTAACGATCGTATTCATCATAGTTAACACCTTCTGGCGCTGGTCCAAATACTTCATCAGTTGAGAAATATAGGAAACGCTCAAGGTTTTCTTGTTTACGTGCAAACTCTAAAATGTTACATGTACCGACAACATTATCCATAACGAATTCCATAGGGAAATCAATAGAACGATCTACGTGTGAACCTGCAGCCAAATGTGCTACAATATCAATTGGTCCAATATCAGCAATAAGCATTGGATTAAATTCAGCTTTTAAATCGTGGAAAATTGTACGAAGACGTTTGCGTTCTTCTGCAGTACGTTCTTGTAAGAGATCATGCAATCTGTTTAAATTACCGCTATAGTCTAAACGATCAACTGTAATAATTTCCCAGTCGGTTTGTTTAAGTACTCGGTTAATTAAATGGTGTGCGATAAAACCACCACCACCGGTAATCAGAATTCTTTTTGACATAATATCTCCTTCATCAAAATCATAGTGTAAGAACCTCCCAGCGAACTGAGAGGCTTGTTAAGTTTATTTATAATTAGAATTTATATTTAATTGTTGCCTTTACACTATCATCAATGTTTGATGTTCGGCCTGTCCATGGGCTTACTTGTACCTTATCATTATGGTAATAAAGACCTAATTCTACTGGACCTTTTGTATGAATGGCTGCTAGGTAATTATATGTAAATCCTAAATCGTCATCCGTTACGTTATGTGCAGTAAACATTAATTCTTTACTATAATTATACATTACACCAATGTCTTTACGAGTATTTTCTGCATCTTCCCATTGCTCATATCCTATACCAATTGGAATACCCATGCGATGTAACGAGGTACCTATTGAATAACCTGTTTGTGTTTCTCCATCTGTATCAATTTGCATATATGATACATCAACAATTTTTGCACGAGCAGTTACACCGTAATACATTGCTTTTGTTTCTGGATCCCAAGCGACTACACCAGCATATGGCATATCTCTTTGTAAACGATAGTTATTAAATGCAAACTCATCGTTATATCCCCATCCACCAAATGTAAGTGCAATCTTTTCTTGGTGGTCAATACGAGAGTTTTGTTTTGTGATAATAACTGGTGCACCAATTTTTGATGTCTTGGCAAATCCTAAACGCTGAATATCAGTTTCACCAAACCAAACTCTTGCGTTATTACCGACACCTAAACCCATTTGCTTTTCAGTAATAGTGTTATCAAGTGTACGGTCTAATGCGTAATTTGTATCAAACTTGGCTGAAAATCCTGCCCAATTTGCGAATGGGTGGTCGAGTTCTGTTTCATAACCTCCTACTGCTTCAAATCGAGTGTCGACATGACCTTCAGTATTTGTATCATCAATATAGATTTCAAATGTACCATTAATGAAAGGACCATCCTTTACTTCTGCATGGTCATGTCCACCAGCCATGGCACCTGATGCCATAAGTGATGCGATAATAGTACTTGTAAGTGTTTTCATATTTTAATCCTTATTCTTTAACCAACCGATTTTTTCTCCGGCTTCAAGTCTGCGCTCTGCTTCCGCTTTACTACCTGGGTAACGCCATGCCCAAATAACGATTAGTGCAAATGTAATAAACATATATAATGTTGCTTTAACATTTCCTGTTCCAAAGAACATAAATCCTAATGATGTTGACATTACTGCAACCATAAGGTATTTTGCTTTTTGAGGATAAACTCTTAGTCTTGACCAGTTTTTAACAAATGGACCAAAAGTTTTGTGGTTCATAATCCAACTGTGTAGCCTATCACTTGACTTTGCAAAACAAAATGTTGCCCCTAAGATTGGTGTACTCCAAGGTAGTCCCGGTAGAATTACACCGAGGTAAGCTACGCCGACTAACAGAATTCCAAGTACAAACCAAAAGGCCTTTTTAATTCTAGTCATGTTATTTTCCTTTTTACTAAAAAAAGCATGTTCTAATTGATTCATTTCAATACTTCTTTCAGCGCTTCAACTAATTCTACCATCATTATATCGGTATGGTATGGAGTAGGTGCGATACGTAATCGCTCGGTCCCTTGTTCCACTGTTGGAGAATTAATTGGTTGTATGTATATACCGAATTCGTTTATTAACCTATCAGATGCTTCTTTGCATTTAAACGCATCATTGACCATTACTGGTATAATGTGAGTACAAGCATTCTGATGGATATTTATTCCTGCATCAATAAGCATGCCTTTGAGTTTGGCTACACGTTCTTGATGTTTTTCTCTAAGGGAGTTGTGGTCCTTTAGATAATTTATGCTGGCGAGTGCCCCAGCGCATATAACTGGTGACATACTGGTAGTGAATATGAAACCGCTTGCTGTGGACCTAATAGCATCAATAATTGTTTGATTACCTGCAATGTAACCCCCTTGGACGCCGTAAGCTTTGCCCAATGTACCGTTCACAATGTCGATACTATCAGAATATAAGTTTAGCTCTTCACAATACCCAGCGCCTGTTTTACCATAAAGACCTACTGCATGGACCTCATCTATATAAGTCATTGCCTTATATTTATATGCCAGATCCGTGATTGATTTAATAGGTGATACATCTCCGTCCATCGAATATATTGACTCAAATACGATTACGGGATTTAGTTTTCGTTTGATAGCAAGCTTGAGTTTAGTTTCTAAATCAGACATATCATTATGTTCAAATATTAGTTTTTCTGCTCTGCTATTTACCATACCCATAATAATTGAAGCATGGTTTTTACTATCAGAAACAAAACATATATTTGGTATAATTTTAGATAAAGCTATAAGTGACCATTCATTCGCAACATATGCGCTTGTAAATATCAATGCCGATTGAGTTTTATGTAAAGATGCTATTTCTCGCTCTAATGTAACATGGTAATGTGATGTTCCACCTATATTACGAGTACCACCTGATCCGGCACCTGTCTGATCCAAAGCAGTATGCATTGAATCAATAACATATGTATTTTGGCCCATTCCTAAATAATCATTAGAACACCAATTTACTATATTTTTTGGAGCATACTTGCCATACCAGATTGAACGAGGGAATGACCCTCGCTCTCTAAGTATATCGTTAAAGACTCTATATCTGCCATCGGCTTTAAATTCTTCAACTGTATTTTCAAAATATTTCAAATAGTTCATGATTTAAGCTTCACATGCCGCACAATCTGCGCTCATAACGCGTTTTCTTGTTAATGATTGAGCCGCTGACATTGAGTAAGCATAATATAAACTCTTCACACCCATTTCATTTGCATATAGATATAACGCGTTAATATCTTTAACTGTCATATCTGGATCAAGCATAAGATTTAAACTTTGAGATTGGTCAATGTATTCTTGACGAATAGCAGCTTGGTCAATAATAGTATTTGGACTAATCTCTGAGAATGTTTTAAATACTGCGCGTTCGTCTTCAGTTAAAAACTCAAGGTGCTGAACTGAACCGTCGCGATTTTTAATTGATTCCCATACATCTGGTGTATCTTGTTCCTTTTCAACTAATAATTCTTTTAAATATGGATTACGAATAGTAACTTTCATTTTCGCCAAATCTTTAACATAAGCGTTAGAGAATTCTGGCTCAATGGATTGTGATACTTGACCAAGGATAAAGCTTGATGATTTTGTTGGAGCAATAGCCATTGTTGTGGTATTACGCATTCCATAACCTTCAAGTAATTCTGGTTCACCTAATGTTTTAGCCATTTGACGAGAAGCTTCATATGATTTTTCCTGCATTGTTTTAGCAATTTCAAGGTTTAACTGAGCAGCTTCTTTTGACTCAAAAGAAATCATTTTGGATTGCAGATGAGAATGCCAACCTAAAATACCAGCACCAAGGGCACGGTGTTTCATAGCAAAATCACGAGCACGCTTCATATAAATTTGACCTTCAGTCTTACGAACAAACTCTTCACATACTGTATCAAGGAACATAGTCAATGTTTCAATCGCGTCTGTTTCTTTAATCTCATCCCAATGTAAAACATTAAGAGATGATAATACGCATGTAAACGTTTCCTCATGTGAAGATGGCAACGCGATTTCAGCACACATATTTGAAGCATGCACTCGCATATCTTTATCTTTATATACTTGTGGTCTACCATCATTTACGTTATCTGAGAATAAAATATAAGGGAAACCAATTTCAGAACGACGTTGTAATACCTTTGCCCATAGACGACGTTTTTCTGGATCGCCAGCTCTCATTTCGTCAATAAATTTGTTACTAACATTAATGCCAGTTGTTAACCCTTGGATAGGATTACCTTCTGTACCAATATCTAAAAACTCGTCGGCATCTGGATGTTCAATATCTTGGTAAGCAGCAAAGAAACCACGACGTACTGAACCTTGCGATACAACTGACGCTAAGGTATCATACATTTGCATAAAATGTACTGAACCTGAAGATTCACCTGAGTCTCTAATACCAGCACCACGATGCCTGATTGCTCCAAAGTAGCCTGATGTACCACCACCGTTTTTCATTAACATACCATTCTCGGCATGACCAAATAAAATGGCTTGCATACTATCATCAATGAATGAACCAAAGCATGATACTGGTAATCCTCGGTCTTTACCATAGTTAGCCCAAATAGGTGATGCTAGTGAATAAAATCCACGACTCATATAGTCATAAAATTTATCAGCAAAGCCATCGTATTTGGCTTTACCTGCTTTTGTTTTTGCCATATCCTTAAGGTACCATTCAGCTTTGTCAGCAATAACACGGATACGGTCTTGTGGCTTTTCTTTTTCTTCTAGATAACCTCGCGACAAAAATGTACGCGCATCATCGTTTAGCCAATAAAATTTCTTGTATTTTTTCATAATATATCTTTCTAAAAGAGGTCGTCTTCTGTGAAGGCTTTTGTTTTCTTTGAATAAGCGGTTGAACGCTTGACGAAAAAGTCAACATTTTTAGTACTTAGGATTTCTTCTACAAACCAGTCAGTACTTGCGACTGCCTCTTCGTCTACCTCATATAAAGGCTTCATATCAATTGCTTTCAATGATTGATTGAAACGATGCTTTAAGAATTCTTTCACTGTTGCTTTAGGTAAAAAGTCTAAATCGTGGTCGGCATAAATCCAATCAACGATAGCAGACTCTGCTTTGAATGCGTCACGGCAAAGACGATTAACTTCATTGTTACTATCTTTGTCGAACCAATCTGGGTTTTCTTCTCTAATAATATTCACTAATTCAAAACCAAAACGAGCGTGAATATCTTCTTCTTTTGATGTTGCTTCAACAGCATTTGAAATACCTTTGAGAACATTCTTGTGTTTATTGAAAGCCATCATAATAAGGAATTGACTAAACAATG
>JAAHTG010001397.1_pt1 | contig 16021 bp, 17 predicted proteins | sample 6116081 | NCBI WGS metagenome assembly JAAHTG01 (sample SAMN13939989, study PRJNA603662) | sponge metagenome | isolation source: marine sponge | host: Mycale hentscheli | place: New Zealand | collected 2005 | reverse complement strand
AACGGAAACGTGAAGCAGGCTTCGCCAATCTTTGCCATGCTTACAAGGCACAGATTCGGAAGAGAGTTGCCAAAGGTGAGGAGATCCCGTGGATACGATTCTCCACCTTTGGAAGCGTGCCGAATCGGAAGCTGACTCCAGTAGAGTTGGAAGCCTTTGCCGATATGGTGCAATCGTTTCCAGCCGATGTGCCAGTCCACTTTCCAGTGGAGACCAGAGAGAAAGCTGATCGCTTTAGGGCGATTGCCGTAGCTTTCAATCTACCGATTGTGATTCGGGAATCGTGTCAGTCCGACGCTCGTATGAGATCGAAGGACAACACCGGACAATCCTCTAGGATTGTATTTGAAGGTGAGACTAAGAGGGAGAGATTGGAGATCGCTAAAGCGATGGCCAAGCAGCTACCGGATGCCCGTGTTTGTCCGGCCATAGCTTCGACGATACTCCGTCGCCCTAAGCCGATCAAGTGTGGCCAATGCACCCTCTGCGCTCAAGCTGGCATCAAGACAATCCTGTATCCCCAACACTAACCCCGCATGGCCTACGCTGCTCCCTTTAAAAGGGAGTGGCTGAAGGTCTTGCCGTCCTTTAACAACTGAAACAACCAACCAAAATAAATTATGAACGAAATGAAATGGAGATATGCTGACCCGATGACTATGACCGAACTAAAGACCGCTGCCAAGCGGAGAGGCTACATGGTCAGGAAACTTGACGGAGAGATAGAGATTTACCCAAAGGGTAAGCGAGGCGATGCCTCCTACTTCACCAACGAAGTTGACGATGCCTTCGATACCCTCAAGGCAGACTTCGCCAGCCGTCAGGCTAAACGCATCAAAGATGTCACTCGAAAGTTTGACATCCACCCTCTGCTTCCAGCGGAGGAGTGCCTCATCCAATACGCTGTGGCCTCTGGCCGTAGCGATTGGACGAACCGTCTCTTCGATGATTGGTATCGTGCTGGTTCTACTACCGTAGACAGAGATACCTACTCCGTCTTGCACCGTCTCCGTAACCATCGTGATGGTTACGATATGGTTCATCAAATTGCTAACAGCAAGTAAGCATGAAGGCATTCAACTGCAACGACCAGCTACGCTGGACTGACTTAATCCTCTCAGGAGAGAAGGTGATTGAAACCCGCAACTCTAACTCGCTTGCCTCGCTTGTAGGCAAGCGGGTTGGAATCATCCAGACAGGAGTGGGCAAGGCAAAGCTTGTTGGATATGTCACCATCTCCGATGTCATCGAATACAACGATGAACCCCGATTCCGGCACGATGAACCATTGCACCATGTTCCATGTGACCTGAAAGGTTATGAGTGGAACGGTGTGAAGTTCGGCTATGTCATGTCAGATCCTGAAAGGATAGAACCCCAAACCCTACCGTCCTCTTGTAGAGGCATTGTAATTAGAAACCTAACCACCAACAAATAACATGAATATGTTCAACTACAGAAACCAGACCATAGGAGGCAAGCTTGTTCTCCTACTCACCTATCCCCTAGCAATCGGCATTCACTTCCATGAATGGAAAAGGATGCGGAAACTACAGCGGATTGTCCGCAAGGGCATCGCTGAAGCTTGCCGGAATCCTCACAGTGTAGTCGCCGAGATCGTCAGTGACGCATCATGGGAACTCCACTCCGTTTACGGTAAATAATATTAACAACCAACCAACAACCCAACCACTAATCGTTATGCCAACTTTCAAATACTACGAAGTAGTCGCCACAATCGATGGCGAAGACGAAGTCCTATTCGGATCTTACGATAGAGACGATTGTCTCTACGAAGCTGAATCAGAGAAATCAAACTACTTCCGAAAGGAAGAAGGTTATAGCCGAATCCGAATGCGCCGCAGACTAGTGAGCGAAGCTCCTGATCCAGAGGTCTACCCTCACCTTTAATCCCGAACCCCGCATGGCCTGCGCTGCTCCCTTTAAAAGGGAGTGGCAGTAGGTCTTGCCGTCCTTTTAAGAACAACTGAAACAACCAACCGAAATAGATTATGAACGAAAGAATTATGAAATGGAGATATGCTGACCCGATGACCCTAAAAGACCTCAAAACATACAGAATCCCATGCTCATGGGAGTATCATGTAATGGTAGAAGTCGAAGCGGAATCTTGGGATGAAGCAATTAGCATCGCAGAAAGTGGCAGCTTGCCATTCCCAGATGAAAGCAGCGACGATCCCACTGTAAGGGTCGATAAGGAGATGGTTGAATATGAAAAAGACAGCGTCCTTGCCTAACACATACACACACCCGCAGCCTACGCTGCTCCCTTTTAAAGGGAGTGGCAGTAGGTCTTGCCGTCCTTTAAAAACCGAATCAAATGAAAGTCCGAATCTACTTCAACCTCCATCGTAAGTGTCTCTCCGTCCAAACCCAAACGCCTAAAGGATGGCGTGTTTGGAAGCACATGGCATCAGCCAACCTCGAAAACGTCACCTTTAAAGTTAGCGAAGCTGGACGGCAAAGGGTCTTGCAGGAGGGCAGGAAGAACGTCCATGCCTACATCATCGGAGACCTTGTCGATGGTAAACCCCTCACTGAAGGTGAAACTGTAACTTACAATCCCTACAAATTCTCATCCTTTGTCCTAAAGGACACTGAAGCTCCAATCCACAAAGCTGATAAGCTATCTATCGTCGGAAGGACGATCACAATTAACCACTAATCCATAACAAGTTATGACAATAGAAGTAATCCAGAAAGACGTGTACGGCAACCCGCTGATCTACGTGGCTGATGCCACCTTGCAGCGAACCATACAGAAGCTGACAGGACGTAAGTCCTTGACCAATAGTGACATCGAAGCTCTGAAGGAGCTAGGTTTCACCTTCATCGAGAGGATCGATGCCTTTGCAGCAACGCTCGACTAACCCGCATAGCCTGCGCTGCTCCCTTTCAAAGGGAGTGGCGTAAGGCTTTACCGTCCCTTTATGAACAACTGATGATAGTGAACAACCGAACAACCGAACAACCGAACAACCGAACAACCGAACAACCGAACAACTGAAAAAATGAAACAACCATTATTTGAAAGCAAGATCACCGAGAATGCTGCTAAGGCATTGGCTAAGGCAATGGCTGAAGCTAATGCTTCCACCTCCTCATGTGGCGGGAAGCCAATATGGTGGTCTGATAGCCTCTACGGCATCCTATCGGATGCACTGAAACAACTCCTGACTTTGGAGTTTAGCGAGGAAATCGCCTCCGATGCCATGAATGATGGGGGCTGGTGCATCACCGAATGGGAGGGGCAATGTGTCCCGTGCATCGAAACGGCTATAGCGGAAGCGGAGCTAGCCTAATGCCTAACAGCTACCCCCGCTACGGCGGGGCGTAGCTCTCAGCTACTGAACTCCGGTGGTTGAGAGCTATGAGCAAAACAACTGAAACAATGACAACTGAAACTGAAACTAAATTTGAACTCGACCTCACTCCTTCATGGGCATTCGCAGTGCAAGTGTATCTCGCAGTGCTGGACAACCCAGATGCATCTGCATCAGGTAGGATGGAGGCGAAGGAAGAAATCATGCGACTCGCTCGCATAGTTGACGCAATCAAATCGAACAACGACAACGACAACGACAACGACAACGACAACGACAACGAAGAACCAATGAAAAAACCTAATCAAACTCAAATCAGAACCCTTGAACCATACTACTGCGCTGGTGAGTGGGTATTCGACGATGACAGGATAGGACTAGAGGCAGAAGCATTCGTCTGCGGTATGTCTGATATCCTAGACTTCTGTCTGGAAGACAGTGGCATCAATCCTGAAGAAGTGGAAGATGGATTTCAACTCACGTTCAGCAAGGACAAGTGGCCGGATTCGACGCACTCGCTCACTTGGCTAGGGGCTAGTATGGGCGGGAATGATTACGAGTTGGATAGCGAGTGTAGGAACCTGACCATACACAACTCTGATCGACGGTATGATGTGCCGGAGGGCATGAAGGGTTGGCTATGCCCTGCCCTCTACCATTACTTCGATGATGCGCCGAAGAAAATCTACCTTAGCGTAGCTAGAAAAGAAAAGTAAGAAAAGTGTTTGACCTTTAAACCACACCGTTTAGTTTGAGGGCATCGACCAACCACTGAAACCTGAACCCCTGCACCATGTATCCCGATGCATGGTGCAGTATTCAGGAGTCACAACGACCAACCTGAACCAAAACCAAAAAAGAAAGAATAGAAATTATGTCTGGAATTAAAGAAATCGATAGCGTCCTCATCCCACAAGGCTCCGAATACCGTATGTATCACGGTTTGGAGAAGGAATCAGAAGGGGATTTGATCACGCCCCGAGATGCGAGGGAGAACGGAGTGTTCTTCCCAATACGGATGGCAGATGTGTCTGCCACCATCAACGGGAAGACGATCCCGCTCGACAACCACAAGCACCTCATGGCAGACACTGCCGATGGTCTTGTGCCACTGCATATGGCTACGAAGAAGTATCAGAAGATCGAGAATGAGACCTTCGCGAGACCTGTTGTGAATGCACTCAGACAGTCTGCACCGGACTCGAAACTGTCCGCGATGGGGACTCTGAACGGTCTCAAGACCTTCTTCATGTCGTTCAAGATGGACGACCACACCATCAATGGTGAGAAGCACAGTGGATACCTCAACGTGGTGGGTGGTCACAACGGTAAAGCGAATCGCGTCTTCCTGTCGGACTTACGCTTGTGCTGCTCTAACAGCATCCACGCTGCCCTCGCTGGCAGTAAAGGATACATCGACCTGAAGGTCACCCACAGTGGTAACGTGGACATCAAGTGTGCCGATCTCACGAAGGACATCACTGGTCTGATCGAGCAGCGGAGCCACTTCGCCGAAGCGATGGAGATCCTCGCCACTCAGAAGGTGGTCGAGCAGGACATCTCAGCTATCGCTGCTGGATACTTCCTCAAGAGTGCTGGCAAGGTGGATAAGTTCTCAACCCGCACCATGAATGCCGTATCCGGTATCACGGATCTGGCAATCAGGGGCAGAGGCAACAGTGGCGAGACCATGTATGACGTGCTGAATGGCGCAACGGAATACTGGACATCCGGTGAAGGTGTGGGGCGTGATACGTCTAGCTCTGCCAAAGCATACTCCAGCGAGTATGGCACTGCTGCGAAGCACAAGGTGAACTTCGCCGACTACCTGCTCGCCTCCCGCGATGAGTCCTCTATCGAAGATGGTCATCGTGTCCTCACTGCCACCCTCAATGGGTAGTGAGTCTTGATACACTGCCCCTTCCGATTGGAGGGGGTAGTAATCAGGAATGAGCCTGAAATTAAACGATAAAACTAAATATGTATAAATACACCACAACTGAGCTACAATCGCTCCCGCCGTCATTCGGCGGCAATAATGAATACGGTTGCGAGACCGTCACCTGCTTCTCGCCTTCACCTAAGAAGGCAGTCGCGATGGAGGGAACCATCACCCGCTCCCGTGAGGGAGTCGAGGGCGTTCCCGTCCTCCTGAATGCGACCCTCGTCGCCCCCAACGGTCGAGTCGTTTTCGACCGTTGGGATTAACCAACAACTAAGCCAGAAACAGAGTTATGAAAACTGAAAACTGCCAAGCCTTTTGGCATAACAAAAAAGGCGCGGGTTGCGGTGCCACCTTCCCATCATCCGAGCTTCCTGAGTTTGTGATGAAACGGTGGAGGCAGCGTCAGGAGTGCGACGTTTATTACGTCAAAGATCAAGAGATTCCGCTTGATGAACACGGTTATCGGGACATTGAATACCGTGCCGGAAAAGTATGGAAGCTCGACGATGGGAGTGATCGTTGGGACTATTATTTCGACTTCGATGAACCCTGAACCCTGAACCAATGGATAATCCTATCGATACTATTAAACGGTTAAGACTGTTCCGGCGACAACGTGAACTGGAGTGCAGATTCTCAAAAGAAGAGGCTCATCATGTGGTCGATATTGTTCTACGCAATTTAATCGAGGAGGGTATAATCGAAAGTGCGGATGATCTGGAAACGGTAGGGGCTTCGCTCACCGTCCGTTACACTACCCTGAACCCTGAACCAGTGCGCCCTGTAGATGATACAGGGCGCACCATTCAGGAGTCATGAAGACTCTTGTGAACAAAAACAAACTGATGAAAATAACGAATAGACAACTTCTAGAGTTCGCCAAAATCCAAGACCCTCAAGACACGTTCGACCTTAACTCAAGCGACAACTGACTAGCCGCTCAGGCAGCTACTCAGTTGAGTGGCCAACGGCATGGGATGAATGGATGGTACGACTTCGCTGTCTTCGGCGAGGATCTGGGATACACAAGTGTATCTCCAGAGTATGCTCGCTGGTGTAAGTCGAGACATGAAGAAGACAAAGACCAGAGTGATCACACTCCTTTCGAGGACGCAGTCGAAGCTCTGGAATCTTTCGTTGAAAGAGAAGAGAAACGAGTAAACCAATAAACCAATAAACCAATGAAGAAACTAATAGACTGGCTCATAGGAGCCATCATCTTCATCGCCTTTCTGGCGGTGATCGGAAACATCGAGGTGTTCCTCGAAAAACAATTCCCTAACCCATACGAAAAGACAGATGAAAAATAATCAAATGGAATTCTGTGATCTCCTGAAGCCATGCACCGGATGCAAGGAGATGTTGCTGAAGACCGAATTCAACAAGGATGCCGGAAAGGAAGACGGGTTGCAGACGCAGTGCCGGAAGTGTAAGCACGAAGCCCAGCGTAAAGACTACCGCAAAAAGAAAGATGTGTATATGGAAAGGCAGAAGATAAGGCGTAAGGCCGAGCCTGAGAAAAAGCAAGCGAACGAAGCCGTTCGTCGGGCTATCCGCAAGGGTGTTCTTGTTAGGCCCGAATCTTGCACCGAGTGTGGGCAGTCCCACATGAGGATCGAAGCGCACCATCACAAAGGCTACGCCAAAGAGGATCGCCTTAACGTAGTCTTCCTATGCACATCATGTCACCGAGCAGCAGAGAATCAATAGCATGGACTACCTACAGATAATCGGAATGATACTAGCTGCCCCGTTGGTCATCATCGTGGTGGCTGCGAGCATGATAAAATCGGAAGCGCGCCGGATCGAGAAACTGAAACAACGAGCCAATAAAAAGAAAGGGAGGCGTTCATGATCGAAGACATCTTGAACGCTGCTGCCCCTTTCTTAATATTTATGTTGCTGCTAATTTTACTAGCAAAGCTAATAGGGTGATCTCTAGTCCTTCAGTTTGAAGTAGCGTGGGTGTTTATCACGCGCTTTGAACAGTGGGGCTATCCGGTCTTGGTGACCTCTCTCAATTAGGTTCTGCATGAACCCTTTGTTAGGGGTCAGTCGATCTGCTACGCCCCGAACGATCATTGCGGATTTATCTTTCCCGATTCCGAACTGTCTCATCGTGGCAACCTGATTGCGTTTTGAGATGCCTAAGCTCTCGAAACCTTGGGTGACACGGTAGAGTTCTCTGTTCAGCTTCATACGACCTTCCTGTTCGTCATCGTGGATGTCCATGATATCGTCATCTGAGATAGGCTTGTCACTGTAGAGTCGGAACTTCTTGTCGTTGACCAATCGGATTCTGCTCTGGTGATCGCGCAAGAACCTACGGTATTGTTTCTCGACATCAATGGCGTGGTGTTTGGCAGGATAAGTTCCCTCTAGAAGCTCCCCGACTGGTGAGTCTCTAAAGTTATCGTAGTCTCCACCCCAAGCATCGAAAGCGGATACCCCATCTGACAAGAAGCGTGGAGAGTATGCTGTCTTAAAGACATACACCAAACTCTTAGCCGTAGCCGTACCGAACCCATCCACTTCAGGAATCCATATCGGTTTGTCAGTGGTAGAGTTTAGGTTGTTCATTGCGTCATTGACTGCGCCAGCGAGGATCTGCTCGTCGAGGTATTGATCGAAGAACGCACCTTTAACGAAAGCCCCTACGGCTCCCCCGAAGTTGCCCCGTGACATTTCTCCAAACGCACGGGCGAACGGGTCAGTGACGAGTGAGAAGGGGTTGAGATATGTGAGGTCTATAGAGTATCGTTGTTCCCCTAAAGTGAAGTAGTAGAAGCTATGCCCTCTCAAATAGCTGGGCATTGACTTACGGAGAGCTTCGTCTTCTTCACCTCCGATTCCTGCTATCGCAGCGAGTGCTGCTGGAACTGCTAAAGACGTTACGCCAATCGTGACGCGGAGTCCTCGGATTCTCTGTTGTCCTCGACGGACAATATCTGGGTTGTCGCTGTCCCTCTCTTCTTTAGATAGCTGGTAGGTGTTGTAAACAATCCTTGGAACCTCTGCTTTAAATCGAACGAACGGAGCGAACAGCATTCCGTAGCTGGATTTACTCAACGATTTAATGAGGGGAGGAGCCTGACTCAATGATTGGGCAGTCCTCTTAACATTGTCCGCAGCCAATCGTTTGAGATCATTGTCTCCCATCTTACCGACTTTGGTGTCGGGGTGGTTCTCTTTAGCTTTACGAAGAACACTAAGCTCATGCTCATAGTAAGCTATCTTGTAAGCACCGTCCACCGAAGCGGATAAACCAGTGAGCTTCTTTTCAGTAGCCTCAATAAACTTCATTCCTTTGCCGACAGCAGTGCCAACAACAGGAGCTTCATCTATGATATCGTTAAGACGAGTCATAAAGTCTTTCTTCCCTCCGCTGGAGTCTAGAAGTTCTTTGATCATTCCTGCGCGTAGCTCGTCACCGAAGACTCCGAGTGTGACGTATTCAGAAAGAATAGCGTTCAGATCGTCTGGATTCTTCCATTGCTTGCCAGAGAAAGTGAAGGTGTCTATGAAAGTAGACCCCATCTTTCTAGCTGGCACTCCATTAGCAGGGCCGAAGAACAAGACGTTACCTAAGATGTTCCTGAAGTAGAAACCTACCGAGCCTAGCGTTTTAAGCAGCATCGACTTACCTGTCATATTCTGAAGGAAGGAAGCGGTCTTGGACACTGCCTCTTCGGCAGTAGAGCTAGCAGAGTTACCGAAGCTGGGATTGATGATGTCTGCCATATCGTCAATCAAAGATTTCTCAGCATACATATGCGCGAACGGGTCGTTCCTATTTGCATCCTTCTTCATCTTAACAAAGTCAGGATACTTGCTAGGATCAGCAGCGTATGTTTTAGCGTCCACTATGAATCCTTGTTTTTTACCAACTTTGACGATGTTGCTTCGGAACACTTGTTCTGCTGCTATCGTAGATACTGTAGCGTAAGTCCGTGTGATCAAGTCAGTTCCTGTTTCAGCACCATACTCTCCGAGGATGTCTCGTAGCTGCGAAGGTAAGTCCTTCCTCTTAGAGAAGTTCTTAGCGATCTTAGAGTATCTATTACTCGTTATAGAAGATCCCGAACGTATACTTTCGTATCGTTGGATGAAAGCGTCTAAGGCTCTTTCTCCGTGAGTGCTACCAGTTCCTGCTTTCGCATGGGCTTTCCTAATCGCAGTGTCGGCTGCGTCCCTCGCTTCCGCATCAGACTTATTGTCTGCTTTAGCAGCAGCGTAGGCTTTGTCCTGAATGTCCTTGTTGAAGAATTCCATCGCAGCCTTACGCTCTTTTTCGTATAAAGGATCTTCCCTCACTTTCTGAGCGAAAGTAGGATCATTAAACATTTGGTAGTTTCTAGTAATGTAGAATCCTCCTGTCTGGTCAATGCGAACCCGAAGCTCATCGGAGATACCCGATTTCTTAATCTTTTCCTGCATGGGCTGGATTAACTCAGTCCTGATCGAAGTTATCAAAGCTGCGAGTTTTGGAGACATCGTAGCGAGGTCAGTCAAAGCCTGAGAAGTTTCCAAGTTTCGGGCATCGATTGCAGTTCTCTCTTGGAGATCGATCTCATCGTCGCGCCTTTGCTTAGAAGCATCTTTCTCATACTTCTTTTTTTCGGCAGTCAGATTATCGTCGGCCTCGATGGCTTCCACTCTCTTTTTATGTTCTACTTCTTTAGCAGCATAGAATTCATTTTTGACGAGAGAGTTCTCATTGTATCCCTGTGCAGTAGCGATGAGGTCAAGGGTGGATTTATCCAAGACGATACCATCCTCTTCGATCACATCATTGAATCTCTTGTGGAACGATTTAAGAATGTGGATTCCACCTCTCTTGAACTCGTCCCTTTGATCCAACATGGAGCGGATCGGAGAGCCTAGATCCCCTTTGAAGATCCGAGATAAGAAACCATCAGGCGACTTGTAGGTCTTGTATGCAAACTGAGGGACTTCAAGGAGTTCTGGAATCATTGAGAAGTCATACTTATCTCCCAAAGAAACAGGATTAGGGTTACGGTTGGAAGCGAACAGTGGGTAGTCTAAACCAATTTCCCCGTTCTTATCCATGACAATAGCATTGTGCTTGTCTTTAAGTGACTGGATATCTTCTGGCGCAGTTACTTTCTCTTCAGCACGGTAGTTGTCTATAGCCTCGGCAATCTTTTCGTTGGTTCTTTTGCTATGGAGAATCGTCCCAGCCGTTCCCTTACCGAACGCCTTCAGAGATCTGCTGCCTGCTGATAGGTCGAATGTATAATTTGGTACGCTACGCCCCGAAATTTTCCATTCTCTCTGTCTGGCTTTATTCTCAACTTTACTCCCCCCATGCAGAACATTGAGCAAATCAAAAGATTCCCTAGTTTCTGATTCTATTAAGCGTTTTGCTGCTGCTCTTGTAGCTTCAAATGCTTTAGTAGCTGCTCTCTCCCCCACCTCATAAATAGCATCTTTAGCTGCGTCATCGAGCTTGCCAAAGCTTGCAAAATCAGAATCAAACCTAGCTAGTTGTTCCGACCGAAAATCAGAGGGACTCATAAGAAGACCATCGGCAGAAACTTTTGCTCTATCTCCGAATTGTTCTTCGAATTGTTCTTCGAATTGTTCTTCAAGTTGCCTTTCAAGTTGTTGTTGTGTAGTTAAGCGAGGAGGTAGCCCATCTTCGCGATTTTGTCCTAGTCCCAGTTGTTCGAGATTTTGATCTAGGAACGCACGTCCGTTGGCGGTTCTACGAACGTCCCGAAACTCTTCTACTGACATACCCAACGCACGGGCGTCATCCTCGTCTTGTTCTGATTCAAGGTAACGCATTTCGTCGCTTGTTCCTTCTTGTCGTCTCTGCTGCACTCCCAAAATATGATCATACCTCTCCAAGTAGAAGTCTGGTGACATATAGCTTTTCGTAATGTCTGTGTCTGCAATCTTTTTCAGGTAGTCGTAAATTTCTGGGTTTTTATCAACGTCCACGAAACCTGTCATCCCCCAAGCAGAGTAACCCGACATCCCTCTATAGTTGGGGAAAGAACGGTTAAATTCTTTCCTTACATTATCTAAAATATTCTCAGCTTTTTCCTTGTAGGCAAACTGCAAAAATCCCTGCTTGTTTGTTTCCTCTCTAGCTAATTGTTTTTTTGTTTCTTCAAGAACAAATGTGGACATACTATTCCTAACCAGCTTTTGATTTTGGTCGGTGTGATTACCCCCACCTTCTGTTGTTAGTTTTTTAACGCCTATTTCGTCTGCTCTTTCGATCAAAGTCATCATGAACTCGCTAGAAAAACCTTTGCCACCAGCATCAGGACGCGTCTCCATCCAATCAATATGGATTTCCCCGTCCTCACGAAGCTTGATCTTGAGAGTAACCAGCTTCATTCCTTCAGGATCAGACACTGTTATTTGCATACTAAAACCGCCCGTTGGATAACCGCGACGGGCATAGTGGGAGGGAGATCGGCCACCTTCCGCACCCGACGCTAATTTCGCATCCACTACTTGGAACTCATTACTCATAGCTTTAACTGTAGCTACGAGATAATCGTGATCCATACCCGTATCAACGTCGGGGTTTTTAACTTCGACTGGTTCAGGGCCGTAATCATCATCTTCGACATCAACTACTGTTTTCCCATCCTCAACAGCTAACTTAGCTCTCCTCATTATTCGGTTGATGGAATCAACGGGCCTTGAAGAAGCGGCCAAAGCAACGAGTTGATTTACGCCTTCGCTATATTCTTGCGCGTCACCTAAGACATCAGACTCCATGAAGCGTTTGAACTCTGCCATCGTAGCTTCAGGATTATCCGTGTCGAACGGTGTGTCTGCTTTGATTGTGTTGAACCCAGCGTTGATCAATAAGATCTCCCCATGAATCTTACGAAGCATGGAGTCTAACACACCTGATCCTCCCTTCATCTCCCGCATAGCTGAGAGTCTGCTGAACATACCTTTGAAGTAACGTGCAATCATCTGGAGAAGAGATGGGTCGGATGACCAAAAATCTGCGTCTTCTTCAGTGGTAAATCCGCGAGTCACTCTCTGTAAGTGCATACGGAGTTTTTCTTCGGCTAGTTGTCTTTTAAGAACTCGTATATCGTTCTCTTGTTCCGGCGTAAGGTTCTCTTCAGTCGAAGATTCCAAAAGAGCGATACTAGCTTCTTTCTCAGCCGAGTCTTGGAAGTATGCGTCAGCGATCTCTTTATAGTTTCCGAGACTTAGTCGGTCGATGTAGTTGTTAATCTCAGCCGAAGTTAGTGAGTTCCAAGAAGCAACGTGAGCTACTTCTTCACTGATGACACTCTCCACATACATCCGCGCACCGATGCTGTCCATGTCTGCCACCTGCGCCATGATAATCTCAGGGTTAATAAAGATCTGATTACCTAACGCATATGCGGGAGCGTTCGCCCTTTGCGGGTCACTCGATTCATTACGTTGTAATTGCATACCATAAGGCATACGGCTCCTCATGTGGATCATGAGCAACTCCATCTCTCTCTGCTCTTCTTTAGAGGCTTTGTTGTTTTCCCTGTAATCAGATATTACGGAATCCAAGTTTTTCTCTTCAGGGTCAACTGCTCTCTGCGAAGCTGCCAATACAGGAGCCTCGTCAGTTCCGAGAAACTCATACATCTTCGCATTCTCAGAAGCTGCTCTTATAGCTTCTTTCGCAACTCCCGCACCTACCTGAGAGACAGGCACTGGTTGTGTCCGAGCTACCGACTTGCTCAGAGAAATGACATCTTTAAGAGCATCGGTGTAGGTCTCTGATTCCGACTTGGAGATCTTTCGGAACATCGATACCAAAGCATCTAGGATTCTAGCGAAGAACCCTCTCTGCGATTTAGGCGGGTCGAGATCTTTGATCAGTGACTGAAGCTCAGGGGAAAGAAGGAACTTAGCTAAGAACTCATCGAAGTTCTCGAAAGCATCCTCCATGTAAGGATCAGACTTTCCTTTACGATACTCTACCTCTGCAAGCTTGAACAACCCTTCCAGTCGCGTGCGTGCGGATCTTTGATTTGGAGTGAGGCTATCGAGGGGCAAGTTAGCTACGTTGTTTAAGAAGGCATGGACATACTCTTCAAGAAGAGCATTCTCTAAACCGAGTCCGTTACCCGTCTTTGTGTTAATCATCACGACATGGCTACCATTCGTCAGACGAGTATACTTACCTGCAAAGTCAGCTTCGATCTCAGCGATCTCGAAACTAACTTGCCTGATGAAGTTCGCATCCTCAAGTAAGAGTTCTGCTACCAATCTATGAGACTTGCTGTCGCTAGTCTTAGCTATCGTTTCAATAGCCTTAACAACTGATTCAGGGTTCTGTGACTCCAATCCTAGACGTTCAATATCATGAAGGTTTTCGGCTTCAAAAATTGCTTTCTGCTTACCTGATACGTGCGTCCGAGAGAACAGTGACAATCTACCTGAGTTGATTGCCTTGACGAAGTTGAGAGCTTGTTTCTCAGATACGTCCTTACCTAAAGATTCTCTGAGCATAGACCTAAGTCCGGTAATGAACTGAGGATCGTCGCTATCCAGATTCGATAAGTAGTTTAAGTAAACAGCCTGTCTAAACGATTCCTGCCCTGCCAGCTTACTCTCTGAGAGAAGCTTCTTAAACTTGAGAGCTTGAGACCCTTCAGCGGACTCGTAGTTAGCTGACCTCAAGAACTCACCCATGACACTCATCATGTCGGAGGTGGGCATATCTTTGACTTCCCCTGTAATTTTAGATGATGCGTTCGGAATAATGCCGTCGAGGAATAGTTCCTCCAATGACTGGCGAAGTTCAGGAGAATTATCTATTTCTTGTATACTCAACTGCGATACCGCTTTAGCACCTAAAGAAGCTTCACTAAGATCAGTATCACGATCAAGAGGGCCAGACCCAGCGAAAGGCTCTGCCATTACATTGCCGTCGATGTCTGTCTGATCTCCTGACCCGAAATTATTTGGCTCTAAATCTAGATCAGAGAAGGTGGAGACAACAGAATTCTGTTGGGCCATGTTCCTGCTCTTCTCTTGATCAACATACTTCCTAACCTTTTTGCTAAGGATAGCGGGGAAGGAGGGCATCGTGTTGTTCGCAAACTCTTTGTTATTTAGAATCTGCTCGTTTACAAACTCAGTAATAATGTCTGCGTTTGACGCTTTATCATCAGCCTTTACAAATCCTTTAAGAGCAGAAGACAACAACTTCGTGTTGACCTTGTTGTTCACCACCATGTTGTCGATAGACAGTCTAGTAGCTATCTCTCTAGCAGCGAAGTTCCTAGCTTTCCTATCGGGAATAGCTAAGATACCGCCGCCTGAGAAATTATGAGTGGTGCTTTTGAGTAGCGTGTCCCTTACAGAGAACAAATTCAAAAGGAATAAGTATTCGTGATACGCCTCGAAAATAGGCGTTACCGATCCTGTGTCAGACTGTTCAAGTAAGTCCAACCCTGTTTTATTACCTCTACGTAAGTGGATCTTGATCATCTCGAAATCCTTCGTGACGGCTTGTGTATAGTCGATCAACGAATTACGGATGTCACCAAAGGTAAATAGAGAATCCCCTACCGGAAGGGTGTAGCCTCTCTCGTTAACTGGAGTAGCTCCGTGAGGCATTACAGTTTCCTCCATTCCTGCTGTGGTGAAAGGAAGTTTGGTTAAGTCGTTAAGTCGGCTTTTATCCACTTGAGCATTAACAATCTCATTCAATGGGCTACCTAAATGCTCTACACCTAAACCATTATCGCGAGTCTTCTCTACGCGAGTGACGTAACCATCTACAACCTTAATTGAAGGGTTAATGTCGAACACGTTCACGGAATCGGGAACGGGGATTCGGATGTTGTGGGCTAGCATCTGAGCCATCAAGACAGGGTCGTTATTGAATATACCGTTGCCTTTAGAATCCAGCCTGCCTTTGATGACTTTGCTGTTTACTCTATTTTTCGTGACAGGGTCGAAGTGAGTAATCCGCTGCCCTTTAAATGTTTGTTCTCCCTCTTTAGACTCCAACTCAATCAACGGCCATTTATCGTAGATTTTATCGGCAAGGTAATCGGAAACTTTTGATACGTCTCTTCTAGTCAACGGGACGCCGTGCTTCTTAGCGGAAGTAATCCTTACAGGGTAACCTAAATTCGCTAGCTCTAAAACTGCTTCAGCTTCTTGCACCTCTGTCTCTGTAATCTCTTTGCCTTTCTGGAAGAATGAAAGGTTAGGAGGAGGGGGAGTATACGTTTTGGATGCTTTAGGATACTGACCCGATTTAATATCGGAGAGCGCAGAGGATGCTATTCTTCTGAGTTCTTCAGGATCTCTTTCGTTAAATGACTCTATAACATCATCTTCATTCGTCTCTTGCGTAGCTTCTGCCTGTTCTGTTTTGGAGTTAACTCTCTTGAATTCCCCAATTACTTTTATCCTACCCCTAGATAGGTCGCTCGACATTACTTTGTTAGGGGCGACGCCTTCACCGTCTTTATTAATAAGCGTAACTAAGGGGGTTCCCATAGGACTTATCGATAAGAATACTCTCCTCCCATCAGCGGCGTCGGCAGATCCTGCAAAATACGCAGCAGGGTCGATTTCAACTTCAAGATTACCTACTTCTTCCATAGGCATATTCATAAAGTCTTGCTCTTTGGTCTTGGCCCAGTCGAAAAATACTTTCTTAAAAGCATCTATTTTATCCACACCTTCATCCATCTCAATCGCAGGCTCCAGTAGCGTGTCAAGC
>JAAHTG010001326.1_pt2 | contig 16062 bp, 20 predicted proteins | sample 6116081 | NCBI WGS metagenome assembly JAAHTG01 (sample SAMN13939989, study PRJNA603662) | sponge metagenome | isolation source: marine sponge | host: Mycale hentscheli | place: New Zealand | collected 2005 | reverse complement strand
CGAAAGAAATCGAGAAAATTGTCGTAGCAATGACGGAATCAAAAATATTAGGTAATTCTTTAAACGGAGGTTTAGAAAGAAATCCTACTGATTCAAAAAAAAATAGCAGATAAACTTTCTTGGGATGATATAACTGATTTTTATATTGGTTATGTTGGTGTAAATCCAAATAATTTTTGGGTTAATACATTTAAAGAAAATATACTTATTTCTGAATCTTTTTTTATTAAAAACAATTTAGAGTGGGAACACACGCGTTTTGTTGCTTCAATGATACATAATGTAAATTGCTCGAAGAAAAGCCAAATGGTGAAGCCTGAGGACCTTATACAACTACCTCAAGATAAAATTAAAAAATTACAACCAAAAACTTCTAAAGAGGAATTTGAAAAGTACCAAGAACTTATTAATAGTAAGTTGAATAAAAATTAGTTATTTTTGTATTATGTTAGGAGCCGAAAAAAATTATAATCTTAAAGTAAATCTTACTGGAAATGCAACTCAATTAAATATTGCTTTACAAAGTTCTACATCTAAACTTCGTCAATTTGCTGCAAGAGCAAAATCAATAGGTAGTTCATTATCTAGAAGTTTAACTTTACCATTAGCTTTAGTAGGAGGTGCATCTGTTAAAATGGCATTGGACTTTGATAAGTCAATGACTAAAATTAAAACATTAGTAGGTGTTGCAAGTGATGAAGTAGATGCAATGGGTGGTGCAGTTAAAAGATTAGCAGTCGATACAGGTGTTAATGCAAATGATGCTGCAGATGCATTATTCTTTATTACTTCAGCAGGTTTAAGAGGTGCTGATGCTATGAAAGTTTTGGAAGCAGCAACAAAAGCTAGTGCAATTGGATTAGGTGAAGTTAAGACAGTAGCAGATGCAGTTACGAGTGCAGTAAATGCTTATGGTCAAGAAAATTTAAGTGCTGAAAGTGCAACAGATATTTTAACTGCTGCAGTTCGTGAAGGTAAATTAGAAGCAGATAGTTTAGCACAATCAATGGGCAAAGTATTACCTGTATCATCTCAATTAGGTGTAGTATTTGAAGAAGTAGGTGCAGCATTAGCAGCACTGTCAAGAACAGGTACAGATGCAGCAATGGCAACAACTTCGTTGCGTGGTATTTTATCAGCATTATTAAACCCATCTTCACAAGCTAATGAAGAATTACAAAATTTTGGATTATCAGCACAAGGATTAAGAGAACAATTAAAAGAACAAGGATTACTGTCTGTACTTAAAACTTTAACAGATAGATTTGGTGATAACCAAGAAGCAGCAGGTAAAGTGTTTGGTAATGTTAGAGCATTGACAGGTGTTTTAGATTTAATGGGAAATAATGTCGGTACAACTGAACAGATTTTTGCCAGTATGACAGACACAACAGGAACTTTAAATACTGCATTTACAGAATTAGAAGATGAATTAAGTTTTAAATTTAAAAAATCATTAGAAGCAGTAAGAACTTCTTTTACAGAATTAGGTAAAACTTTAGCAATAGCAATTTTACCTGCTATACAAAAACTTAGTGGATTTTTAACTACTGCAATAAACAAGTTTAATAATTTAGATACTTCAACTCAAAATCTTATTTTAACATTAGTAGGAATTACTGCAGCATTAGGACCTACTATATTAGTTATTTCAGGTTTAGCATCAGCATTTGCCTTATTAGCATCACCTGTTATTTTAGTTTCAGCAGCAGTAGTTGCATTAGTATTAGCTTTTGAACACGTACAAACTAATATACAAATGGTTGGTTTACAAATTGCAAAATTTGCATCAAAAGCAGTCGTTCGTATAGGCACAATTGGTCGAGCAATTAAATCTCTATTTAATAGTGAAACTATTGCTGAAGTTTTATCTAATATGGATATTATGCTTGAAGAAGTAGATAAAAAGTTTGACCCAATGATTGAAGCACTAGACCCATTAGGTGAAAGTATTTTAGAAAAGATAGCATCTTCAGTTGGTAGTTTAATGGATGAATTTAAACAAGTGGGTGTAGGTATAGGTAGTGCAATCAGTAATGGAATAGAAGAAGGAATTACAAAAGAAAGAGGAATTGATACAAGTATGTTTGGTGATGATAGTAAAATAACTTCTGACACTAGTGGTTTAGATGAATTACTTGCACAAGGAACAAAAAGGACTAGAGAAGAACTAAAAAAATTAGCAGAAGCTACAACGCAAGCAGGATCTGTAGCAACAAGTGCATTACAAGCAAAGTTTAACACATTGTCAGGTCAATTAGCAAAAGTATTTGCAGGTGGTACCGCATCATTCGAACAATTTTCACAACAAGTGTTTTCAATAATAGGTGATTTGTTAATTCAATTAGGTATGATGGCAATTGCATCTGCTGAAATATTCTCTGCTTTTGGAAATCCTTTTACTTCAATCGCAGCAGGTATTGCAGCTATCGCATTAGGTGCAGCTATAAAAGGAATGGTTAATAAAGTTCGTGGTGGTAAGGTTATGGAATTTGCAAATGGTGGAATTATTAGTGGACCAACTTTAGGGCTTATGGGAGAATATTCAGGTGCAAGACACAATCCAGAGGTTGTAGCACCATTAGATAAATTAAAAAGTATGATAGGTTCAAATGGTTCTCAAAACTTATCAGGTGAGTTTGTAGTAAGAGGACAAGATTTAGTTGTAGCATTACAAAGAGCAGAAAGAAACAGAAACAGATTTAAATAATGGCTTACGGTGTTAAATATGAACTTGATTTTAGTGATGTCAAGGGCAACAAAAGAAGTGTACAAATACTTAAAAAAAATTATGTAGGTGATGTATTTGCTATTGTTGGTACTGATAATCCTGTAATTATTAAATACACGAATGATGATGATTTTTATAATCCAATTATTGGTTCTTCTTGTATAGTTAATTTAAAAACTACAGACACGATTTCTTATGATGAATTTATAAACTTCGATGAAAGAGAATATAAAATAAGAGTTAATATTGGAGTTGAAGATGAAGCAGCAGATATTAATTCACCACTTTGGGAACTTGCAGATACTAATTGGCAAGAAACAGATTATAATTGGGCAGCATCTACAACATTTCAAGTTTATTGGGAAGGTTTTTTAGTTTCAGACACTTTTACTGAAGCAATACAATCTAAACCTTTTGATATAAGTTTACGAGCAATTGATAATTTAGGAACTCTTGATTCTTTTTTAATACCTGATGGAAAAATAAATACAAATACAGATGGTACAATTAAAACTGCAGCAAGTGAACAAACTTTGTTAGATTCTGCATTTTATTACATACATAAAATATTAGCATTTACAGGTCTTGATTTCGATATCTATATTCAAAATAATATTAGAAAAATAAATCCATCTACAGGTAGTGTAGAAACTGAAAATAATAATTTATTTCAAGATATATTAATTAATGAGTTTGCATTACAAGAAAACTTTTCAAAATTATCATCAAAAAAAGTTTTAGAAAATATATTAAGAATTACAAACTCAAGAATTTATCAAGCTAATGCAAGTTGGTATATTGTTTCAAATAGTAATTATTATGATACTTCTATTTCAGGTGCTTTAACAACTACTGAAGATTCTACTGGAGAAAATCAAGATAACACAGTGTTTAATCCTGATGTTACAACACTTGCTATTGGTACTCCGACAAACACGAGTGGAATTTTACGAGGTCTAATAATTAGTGATAGAGGTTTAACAATTATAGAAAGAGGATTTTATTTTGGTAAAAATCCAATTATATTATCTAATCCTAAAATAGTTTCAACAGATACATCAACAACTTTTACTTCAACACAAACATCTTTAGATACCGGTGATACGTATTATATAATGGCTTATGCTAAAAATAATGCAACAACAGAAGGAACAGGCGGTGTAATAGAATATGTTCCAGGAGGTATAACACCAGACCCTGAACCTGACCCAATATCACCAACATTAACATCTATACAACCAAATGGTTATAATGTAACAAATACATCTATACCTTGTGCAGCACAAGTTGATAATGTAGGAACAAGTAATGTAACTAAATATGGTTTTTACTTTGGAACAAATAGTAATCTATATACAGAAAATACAAGGTATGAAGTAGCTACTGGTCAAAATTTATCTACCGCTTTTGGTTTTGTTACAGACACATCCGGTGCTCCATTTAATTTAACTTTAACTGCAGGAACACCATATTACATAACACCATTTGCAGTAAACAATACTGGTGAAGGTGTTGGAACTACAATAACACAATATACTTGGAATGCTTGGGAGTTAAGAAAACAATCAGATTCATCTCAAGAATTTGTTCCATATACAAATGATTCAAGAACAGATAATGTTTATATTTCAACTTCATCAAGTTCTGCTGAATGTTATACAATAATGATTGGTGCTTTTAGGGCAAGTTTAGCAGGTTTGCCAACAATATCAGGTGCTTGTCAGGATGATACAACTGAACCAGTAGAATCAGTAGAACAAACTTGTGTTAAAATAAGATTATATAGAAGTAATACTGCAAAAGATTTATGTTGTGAAACACCAACAAGTAGAGATGCATATATAAATGGAACTGATTTTTATAGCAATACAGGAACAACTAAAGTTTTTATTAATGATGATTGTAGTACACTTTTAACAAGCAATCAATATTTATCAAGCGATTTAGTAAATTACAGATATTGGAATGGTACTAATTTACAAAATACAATTGGTTGTCAATCTACATCAGTAGACACTTGTGAAGAAGATGTTGTAACTCCATCAGCATTTGTTGTTAAAAATGAAATTACAAATGAAGAAGATTTTGTTGTATATAATGCAGCATTTTCTATTGAAGAAAGAGTAACAATTTCAGATGATGTGCAAAATGAATGTTGGACAATAATTCAAGAATATCCTGCTTCTGCAAATCCTACAAGAACAATAACTGCAAGTTGTACTACACCGAAACCTACACCAACTGAATCTTGTCCAACAATGACATTTTTTGCAAGATATTTAAAATGTAATGATGATAGAATAGAAATAATTGGGAATAATACTGAAAACTTTCCAAACAATAAAAAACAAAAAGCTACAGGTGATTGTTGGTCATTTATAGATAGGACAGGTCAAACACAAATTGATGATAATTTTAATTTAGGATGTACACCTACTAATAAATTTGAAATAGATTTTTTAAGTTGTGATGATTGTTTAGGAATATCTACAACAACACAAGTACCACCACCACCTACAACTACAACACAACCATCTATATTTTATAGAATATATCAAAGTTTGCAAAGTAATTGTAGTGTAGATGATACTATCATAGAAGTTTTTAATCAAACAAATGATTTTCCAACAGTTATTACAAATGGTTCTATATGTTACACATCACTACAAGATGGTGGAGCAGGTGAAAGTGGTGATGTAGATAATTTCTTAGATTTTGCAGATTGTGCAGCTTGTCAGGCATATTTAAGTACAACGACAACACAGACACCAACGACAACACAAGCACCTTGTATTGCAATACAGGCAAATGTTACAACTAGTGCATTAAATGCTTGTTGTGGTGGAAAAGCAGTAACTATATATATTAATTCAACTTCATTATCTACTACTACTGTAGTTTATACAAATTCAAATTGTACTACAATACTAGGAGCAGGTAATTTTATAAAACATAGTGAAGGATTATTTTACTGGAATGGAAATACTTTATCATCTTCAACTTGTCCTGGTTGTTCAGATGGTGCAATACAATAAATGAGATATATTTGCTGTCAACCATCTAATATTTATTATTCGTGGCAAGTAGATACTATGATTTATAGTTTTATAAATAATGGTATAAATCAAGAACAAATCGATATAGTTTTTGCAATTAAATCTTCAAATGAAAATTCTTGTCTTTACTTATTAGATAAATATCCAAATGTTAATTTTTATTTTTATCCAGATACAAGAAAAAGTGTTAAATATATTTCTAGTGTAAGACCATATACATTAAAAAAACATTTTTATAAATATCCTGATTTATATAAAGGAACTTTTATGTATCACGATTGTGATATAGCATTAACTAAACCATTAGAAATTGATAATTATTTATGTGGATGCGACCAAACTTGTTATTTAAGCGACACAATAAGTTATATAGGACACAATTATATATTGTCTAAAGGTCAAGATGTTTTAGATTTAATGTGTAGTGTGGCAAATATTGATAAACAAATTGTAAAACAAAACGAAGCAAATTCAGGAGGTGCTCAATATGTTTTAAAAAATATAGATTATACTTTTTGGGAAGAAGTAGAAATTGATTGTGAGAATTTGTTTTATGAAGTTGTTAAGCTAAATACTAAAAAAGTTGCAGAAGATAACAGACATCACCCATTACAAATTTGGTGTGCTGATATGTGGGCAGTGCTTTGGAATTTATGGAAAAGAGATAGGAAAACAAAAATTATAAAAGAATTAAACTTTACTTGGGCAACAGAGCCTATTGTTAAATGGGGTGAAAATTCTATATTTCATAATGCAGGTATTAACAATAATAAAGACAATGCATTTTATAAAGCAAACTATATAAATAAAATTCCACCTAATGATTTAGAGATAAATCCAAATTTAGCATCTTTTAAGTATTACGAACTTGTTAAACAAATATTGTAAATTTGTGTTATGGGTACAATTAGAACAGAGCAAACAAGATTACTACAAGATAATGGTACAGAAAATATTGAATTTTTTGTTTACGATAAAGATGGTGTTGCTAAATCAACACTTAATCAAACTAAAGATGTATTAAAACAAATACCAAGTAATTTATCACCAATAAATTCAAATTTATCAGTTGAGTATTTAAGACCATTAAGAGATGCAATTAAAACGACAACATCAGAAGATACACAATTATTAAATAAAAATCCAAATTTTCGATATGGAACTTTTAATTGGGATATTGGTTCTGTAAATAGCACTCCTTTAGCAGAAATTGCATTACCGAGTCAAGTGTTTGCAGGTATTAATCCAATAACTGGTATTTATTGTTTAATTCAAAATGTTGTTCCAAACACTTCTGAAAAAACAAATTATATGATAAAAAATATTTTATCAGACACACCAATAATTAGTGGTGAAGATTTAGAGATTAGTTATAATTATTATTTTTTTACTTTAGGTTTTTTTGTATTTAATGTTCAACAATATATTTCTATTGGTTTAGATTCTACTAATAATGGCACAATAAATAAAATGTATAATTTTGAAGAAAGTAAATTTGAAACAGGAACATTTACAGATGATAAATTTTTTAAAAAAATTGATATTAGACAATTTGATTCTTGGAATAAGTTCAGTACAACAATACAATGTAATTTAAGTGATGCAGAAACAGACCCACACATTGAACTTAAATTATTTAGAACAACAAAAGGTCAAGGATTAACCGACCCAAAAATGATTTATGATGGTTTAGCTATAACACAAAAATCTGCATCGAAAAATAGAATACATACTAAAAGAAAAGGTGCAATATTTACATTTATTGATGGTAATATATCTGTATTAGAAGATAATATTAGCGGTGAATATAAACAAGAAGAAACAATATTATCAAATGAAGTTAATTTACAAAACACAAACTCTATATTTGGAACATTTGCAAGAAAAGACAGACCATTATCATTACAACAAAACACTTTAGACAAATGTATTTTACAAGAATTTATAAATGATTATAGAAGTCCAATAAAAAGATATGAAGGAGAATTTTATAAAGATGATTCAGATGTAGTTCCTATTTATTTTTATCATAAACTTTGGGTAAACTTTGGTACTACAATTTTACAAGAGCCAGTTAGTTGTATTATTGATAGTTTAGAATATAATGTTAAACAAAATTCCTATAATATTATTATGCATGTTCCTAATGCAGATGATGATGTTATTTCTTATGACACTTATAAATTAGATTAAATATTTTTTTTATTTAAAAATAAATTTTATATTTGTATATATGTTACTTAAAGAAATTTTAGAAGGTTGGGGTAATTGGGCAAGATTACAATTTAAAACATTAGACCAAGAAATCGTACACTTATCTAAAACAAGATTGCTGATTTGTGATGTCTGTGAAATTCGTTCAGGTCATATTTGTAATCCTAATAAAAGTGGTGAACATTTACAATCAAAAAAAATAAAAAATGGTTGTGGTTGTGCAATACCACCTAAGACATTAGCACCAACTGCAAAATGTCCTTTAGGTAAATGGTAAATTAATATATATGAATAAATTTAGAATTGATTTTATAACAAGTTTAGAAAATTTAAAATTTCAAAAAACTTTTGTAGCTAGTGCATTAGATATGACTATGCCTACATTAAATAGTAAGGTGTTAAATCCTGAAAAATTAACTTTAAAAGATTTAAGTAAATTATTAGAGTTAGGATTTCAAATTGACATAATTAATATATTAAAAGAAATAAAAGAAAAAGAAAATGCAAACAACAAGGATAAAAAGGTTAAAAAACCTTTACGAAAAATATCAGCTTTCTAAAGAAGATATATTTTCATTAAAATTTGGTAGTATATCAACTCCAATAATTACTAGAACAGGTATTGATAAAATTCAAGGAATTGCTAAAATTAAAATACAATTTAATGAAATTGAATATCAACCTGGAATTTCTGCAGCGGTTAAAGCAACTGCAACATTAGGTGACAATTATGTTGAATCTTATGGTGAAGCAAATAATAAGAATAATAAAAATCATTATCCATTAGCTATGGCAGAAAAGAGGGCAATGTCCCGGGTTATTCTAAAACGTACTGGCTTTTATCAGTTAGGAGTTTTTGGTGAAGATGAAAGTGATACTTTCAAAAAAGAAGAAACTGTTAAAGTTTTAAATAATAAACCTGTAAAATAATAATATGGAAATTAAAGGCACAATTAAATTAATTGGCGATACTCAAAATTTTAAGGATTCATTTACAAAAAAATCAATAGTTGTAACAACTGATGAAAAATATACAAATGATATTCAAATAGAATTTATTAAAGATAAAATTGAATTAATAAATAATTTAAGTGTTGGCGATTATGTAACAGTAGGTATAAATATTAATGGTAGAGGGTGGTTAAATCCTGAAACTAAACAAACAAAATATTTTGTATCTATAAATGGATGGAAAGTTGATGTCGGTGAAAAACAAACCGAATCAATTCCAGTTGGTCAGCAGTCAGAAGATGACTTGCCATTTTAACATAAGGGGTGCTTAGGCACCCTTTTTTAATTAAATATTATGACAGGAAAAAATGATTTAATAAAGTTTTTACTTCAAAGAATTGAAGCATTAACAATAGAATTAGAAAAAAAGAATAACCTTTTAAATGGTTATCAAGCAGTTAATAAAGAACTAAATAAACAATTAAATGTTAATAGAGAATTTAAAAAAAGTTGAAGATAATATTAAAGATTATCATTCAAAAGATTGTATTTCAGCAAGTGGGTTGAAATTAATATATAAAAGGTCAATATATCATTATTTAAATAAAGAGTTTAAAAAAACACCTGCAATGGATTTAGGTAATGCAGCACATATATTATTATATGAAGGTTTAGAAAAATTTGAAAACGAATATTTTGTTTTACCAAAATTAGATATGCGAAAAAAAGAGGATAAATTATTAAAAGAAAAATTAATAAGTAAAAATATTGGCAAAGAAAATGTTTCAAATGAACAATATAAAGTGTTAATGAAACTATACTCTAATTTAAATAATTATGAAGATGCTCTTTTTTTTACACAAGGTAAATATGAGATTAGTCATTATGGTACATACGAAGGTATTCCTGTAAGAGTTAGACCTGATTGTATGGGTAAAGATTGGATAAGTGATATTAAAACTTGTCAAGATAGTTCACCAAGAGAGTTTAAAAATACTATATGGAAATTTTCATATATGGTACAAGCAGTTTTTTATTGCGATATGCTAGGTTATGATGCTAGAACATTCAGATTTATTGCTTGTGAAACTAATCCACCTTATACAGTACAACATTATGCATTAAGTGATGATATGATTGAAGTTGGTAGAAAAGGTTGGAAAAAAGCATTTTATTTTTGGAAAAAATATGTTAATGAAAATAAAATTACATATTTTAAAGGTTATGATAAAACATCTGATAATGCAATAATATTATGAGTGAAGTAGAAAAAATTAAAAGAATTTGTGATAATCATTTTAATATTGATATATCTAAAAGAACAAGGGCAAGAGAATATGCAGATGCTAGAAAAATATATTATAAATTATCTAGAGATTTATTACGAATACCTGTTAAAAAAATTGCTAGTACAGTAAATGTAGACCATTCAACTGTTGTTGTTGGTTCACAAAGGCTAAATGAATTAATGAGTTATGATAAAAATATTAAAGAAAATTATTTAACTTTAAGAGATATATGTTTAAATGATGGCTCAATTTTTAACATACATACAACGGATATAAATAATATGGCAAATCCTTATTTAAAATATTTAGGAAAAGAAGATATTTTACAACATAGTGTGATGGAATATATGAAAAATAAATATCCTGATGTGTATTGTATACACGTACCAAATGAAGGTAAAAGAACACCTATTATGCAATTTAAATTTAAATATTTAGGTAGCAAAAAAGGAATACCTGATAAAATTATATTTCAACTAAATAAAGAGGGTAAATGTGGTTTAGCAATTGAATTAAAAGTTGGTTATAATAAACCTACAAAAAATCAGTTCGAAGCATTAGAAAGTTTAAAAAAAGGTAATTGGGAATGTCATTGGCTAAATGATTATGAAAAAACTATTCAAATAATTGATGAATATTTTAAATAATTATTATGCAAAAAAAAATGCTTTTTTGGAATCAAGAAAGACAAAGATTAAAATACACTAACAATATAAAATACCTTGATGAAGATTTTTTTTATGTAGGTAAACTTACATTAGCTGAATTTGATTTATTTTTAGAATCAATATTTATAGTTTATGAAGATGATTACATTTCTTTTGAAGATATCGTTATTATGTATACAAAATTAATTAATTTCATAAGTGAATTAAAAAGAATAACAGATGAAGAATTATGAAAAGAACATATTATGCCGTTATACCTGCTTATGTTAGGTATGATAAAGATTTAACTCCGAATGCAAAATTAATGTTCGGTGAACTCACTGCATTAAGTAATGATAAAGGTTATTGTTATGCATCAAACAAATATTTTTCAGAACTTTATCAAGTATCAACTGTTTCAATTTCTAAATGGATAAATCAATTAAAAGATAAAAAATATATTAAAGTTTCTTTTACTTATAAAGCAAATTCGAAAGAAATAGAATCAAGAAATATCTATATAAGTAATCTTAAAGAGGTATCTAATATTTCTTTAACACCCTATAAAGAAAAGTTTAAAGATAATAGTAATAATACTATTACTAATAATAAAGAGATAATATATAATGAGTTAATTGAAAAATCTTTTTCTCATTTAATTAAACTTTTTCCTTTAGCAGTTCAACCAAGAACTGCAATTGATATTCGAAACTGGAAAGATTGTTTAGACAAACTTGATAGAATTGATGGTTATGATACTCGGGCAGTTTATTATATAGTTAAAAAAGTAAGATTAGATGAATTTTGGAAAGATAATTTTTTTTCAATATTAAAACTTCGTAAAAAAAATAAATATGGAGTTAAATATATAGATATGTTTAAAGCAAAATTTGCAAAAGATTATCAGTTTAATAAAAAATGATTTTTGATTTAATAATATTAGATATAATGGAAAATATGAGTTTAATTAGAAATAGTAAAAGAATAAAACAATCAATGGATTTTACAGGAGTACAAAATAAAGCTATACATCCTAGCGATATTGATGGAGTTTTAGAATTTGATGATAAATATTTATTTCTTATAGAAATGAAATTTATAGCAACTGATATACCTACAGGTCAAAGATTAGTTTTAGAAAGAATTATAAATGCTTGGGAAGAATCAGGAAGAATTGGTGCAATTTTAAAAGTTGAACATAAATTTAGAGATGAAGAAATTGATGTGCCATTACATCAGTGTTTTGTAACAAAGGTTTATAGCAATAAAAAATGGTTAAAAATAAAACCACAACAATTTTTAAAGTATTTAAATAGAATTGGTAAAAAACATAAAATAAATAAATGTGTTTTTTAGTGGCCTTTAGGAAAAAAAATTAAATTAGACTAAAGAAAAATAAATGAGAGAAAAATTTTTAGATATAGGTATTGATATTGGTAGTCGTATAGGTAATTACCACATAATTTGTCCTAAATGTAGTCACACTAGAAAAAAATCAAAAGATAAATGTTTAAGTATAAACGTAGAAAAAGGTTTATATAATTGTTTTCATTGTAATTGGTCAGGTAATGTTAATGTTAGAGCCAAAAAAGAATATGTAAAGCCTATAAAAATATTATCACCATTAAATAAAAAAACTATAAGTTGGTTTAAAAGAAGATGTATTTCAGAAAATACTTTAGTTAATTGGAAAATAACAGAAAGTCAAGAATATTTTCCACAAGTTAAAGAAAAACGTAATGCAATTAATTTTAATTATTATCGTGAAGATGAATTAATTAATATAAAATTTCGTGATGGTAGTAAAAACTTTAAACTTTATAAAAATGCTGAATTAATATTCTATGGTATAGATAGAATTAAAACAATGGATAAAATTTATATAACAGAAGGTGAAATTGATGCATTAAGTTTATATGAAGCAGGAATATTTTCTGTTTGTAGTGTACCAAATGGTGCTAATGTAGGTAATCAAAGATTAGAATATTTAGATAATTGTTGGGAATATTTTGTAAATAAGAAAGAAATTATTTTATGTACAGATAATGACCAAGCAGGTTTATCATTAAGAAAAGAACTTGCAAGAAGATTTGGTAGAGGAAGATGTAAGTACGTAGATTTTGGAGAATATAAAGATGCTAATGAAATATTGATTAAATTAGGTAGTACAGAATTAAGAAGTATTTTAGATAAAGCAAAGAATTTTCCAATTGAAGGAGTTCTAAATATTAATGACATTTGGGATAGTGTTTTAAATTTTAATGAAAATGGGATTACAAATTACAATGTGCGACTTGGAGACAGTCGAGAATATTATAACATTAGCTTCGGAGAATGGTCTGTATGCACAGGGATTCCAAATGCAGGAAAAAGTGACGTCATCGACCAAATATGTGTTAATCTTGCATTACACGAAGATTTTCGCCTAGCAATGTTTTCTCCTGAAAGTTATCCTTATGAAGCACATATAAAAAGATTAGCTAATACAATAAAAGAAAAAGATAGTGATACAGATGCAATTAACAATACAAAAGATTTTATAATAGAACATTTTGATTTTGTTAAAATAGATTTAGAAAATTTAACACTTAAAGGAATATTAGATGCTTTTAGGCAATTAGTATTTCAGAAAGGAACTAATGTATGTGTAATTGACCCTTGGAATATGTTAGACCATTCAGCACAAAGAGATTTTACTTATGTTGGAAAATTACTTTCAGAGATTACCCAGTTTTGTCAACAAACTAACACTCATTTATTTTTAGTAGCACACCCAAGAAAAATGGAAAGTGTCGATGGCAAATATAGAGTTCCTAATCCTTACGATATTTCTCAATCATCTGATTTTTTTAACAAAGCATATAATTGTATTACTGTTTATAGAAATCTAGGTCAACAAACTCAATACTTAAGTGATAGTGTTTCTATATATATACAAAAAGTAAAAAGAAAAGAAAATGGAAAACAAGGTGATTTTATGGTTGCTCCTGATTTTAAAAATGGTGGAGTATATAAAGAGATAAATGAATATGAACAGAAAATCAGTAATCAGAATAGTGACATACCATTTTAAATTTTTACATTTGTATATGTTTGATATTGAAGTTGCTACTTGTTATGGTTTTGGAATTGGTATATATTACACTAACGAAGATATTGAAGGAATGGATAAAATTGCCGATAATCTTAGAAACACAATACAAATAGCATTTTTTTTTGTTATTATAAACATAAATTATTATACAGATGCCTAAAAAAGTAAAAATAAATACATTAATAAAAAACTCTGAAAATCCAAGATATATAAAAGAGGATAAATTTAACAAGCTAGTAAAATCTATTAAAGAGTTTCCTGAAATGTTAGAAAAAAGACCAATAATTGTAGATGAAAATATGATTGTTTTAGGTGGCAACATGAGATTAAGAGCCTGTACACAGGCAGGATTTAAAGAAGTTTGGATTGAGCAAGTAACTAATTGGACTGATAAACAAAAAAAAGAATTTGTAATAAAAGATAATGTTGGATTTGGTGAATGGGATTGGGATGTATTAGGTAATAATTATACTTTCGAAGAATTAGAGGATTGGGGTCTTGATGTAAATACTTTTAATATGGATGATGAACAAGCAGATTTACAGGAAGCATATACAAATAAAATAGATGCACCAACATATACACCATCTGATGAAAAACCAAAATTAACAGAATTATTAGATGATGAAAAAACCAATCTATTAATTAAAAAAATAAAAGATTCTAAACTAAAGAAAACAGAAAAAGATTTTTTAATAAATGCAGCCTATAGACATTTAAAATTTGACTATGCAAAAATAGCAGATTATTATGCACATAGTGAAAAAAATACACAAGAATTAATTGAAGATTTATCATTAATTATTATTGATTTTGAAAAAGCAATTGCACAAGGTTATTTACAATTACGAGAAGAAATAACAAACCAATATATAGAAGAATATGGAGAAGAAGAATAATGAATATGTGGTTTTTATTTTAACTTATGGTCGTTCAAAAAAAGTACATACATACGATACTATAAGAAAACAAGGATATAAGGGCAAAATATATTTAGTTTGTAGTGATGATGATAGTCAAGTAAATGATTACAAAAAAAACTTTCCAAATGAAATAGTTGTATTTAATAAACAAGAATATGCAAATACATTTGATATTGGTGATAATTTTAATGATAATAGAGTTGTAGTTTTTGCAAGAAATGCAATATTTAGCATTGCTGAAAAATTAGGATATAAATATTTTATTGTATTGGATGATGATTATACTGCTTTTAGATATACTGCAGATGCTAATGGAACATATTTAACCAAAGCAAAAAATGCAAAAAATTTAAGTTTATTGTTTGATATAATGCTTAAATATTACAAAAAAACCAATGCATTAACTTTATGTATTGCACAAGGTGGTGATTTTATTGGTGGTGAAAATTCAAGAGTTTTTAAAAAGAAGTTAAGCAGAAAAGCAATGAATTTTTTTATATGCTCTACTGAAAGAAAATTTTCATTTATAGGAAGAATTAATGAAGATGTTAATACTTATGTTAGATATGGTACATTAGGTCATATATTTCTAACAATTTGTGATTTACGATTAGAGCAATTAGACACACAAAGCAACACAGGTGGATTAACTGAATTTTATTTAGATGGTGGTACTTATGTTAAATCATTTTACACAGTTTTATTTAATCCATCTTGTACAAAGATTAATTTAATGGGTAATAAAAATAAAAGATTACACCACATGATTAAGTGGAATAACGCAGTTCCTAAACTTTTACAAGAAAATATTAAAAAAGTGTAAAAAAACTTTCATATTTAAAATATTCTTTGTACCTTTATATTAAATAAAACAAAGAAATGAAAGCTATCGCAAATAAAAATATAATTAGAAAATCAGGTACTAATATTAAAAAAGGTACTATGGTAATTGTAAAAGATAAAAATTTGGTAATAAATTCTAAAGTTATGCCAGAAGTGTTAACTGATATAACTTTACCAAATGGTGAGAAGTTTCACACAACTAAAAGAATAGCAGATAAATATTTTAATTGGATAGTATAAATAATACAGATACTGATAACCCGAGTATCGCAGAAACAGTTCCGAAATTAGTCAGAACGTAGTCAAGTGAAAAA
>JAAHTG010001461.1_pt1 | contig 16064 bp, 20 predicted proteins | sample 6116081 | NCBI WGS metagenome assembly JAAHTG01 (sample SAMN13939989, study PRJNA603662) | sponge metagenome | isolation source: marine sponge | host: Mycale hentscheli | place: New Zealand | collected 2005 | reverse complement strand
CGTCTGTTGCCTCAAAGATTGCAAGGCGTCTAGCAGCACGAAGGATGATCTTGTCGGATGTTGGGAATTTCATGGTATATCCTTTCAAGATATGTTTAGCACAGGGACAACCCCTATACTTCTCCTTAGATCTGGCCCCTGTGGTCAGATCACACACTATCCGAACCAATCATATAGAGGTCTGAGAGATACTGAGAGATACTGAAAGAGACTAGGAGACACTGTACATTGGTCTATGCTGAGAGAGTGCTGAGAGATACTGAGAGGACTGAGAGGACTGAGAGATACTGAGAGGACTGAGAGGACTGAGAGAGACTAGGAGATCTTATAGTATAGGTATATATATATAGTAACCTAAGGGAGGGACTGGATAGCTTCTCCCTATAAGGAACTTAGAGAATGATACACCATCCCCCCACAGTCTCTCACAGAATCCCATACAATCCCACAGTCCCGCTAGATCCTATGCCACAAGAGACCCTCAGAGAGCCTCACAGTGCTTATAGTATCCTCAGAGTACCCTCACAGTACCTAAAAGCTAGACCCCTACTGAGAGAGCCTCTGAGAGATCTAGGGGGTACTAAAAGAATATGAGGGTACCTGATAAAAAAAGTACTTATTAGGCTCTCTTTCTCAAAGACCCTCTATAAACCTCACAGGGGTACCCCAATCTCTCACAGAACCCTCACATAATCTAAAAATAATACAGATATATTTCTAAGTTCCTTATAGGGACATAGAGGACACACAATGAACAACAAAGAGATAATGTCTCTTCTCAAAGAAAAAGAGAGGAGGATCAAACTAAAAGGGTATGAGGGGGACTTTACTTCTTTTGCCCAAGAACAAATACAGATTATAACCAAAGATACTAGTTTAGGGTTTATACCTTTCAAGTTTAACGAGTGTCAGGAACGTATAACCAAGGCTCTCATGGAACAACAAGAGAAAACTGGTATGGTTAGGGCTATTATCTTGAAGGCTAGACAACAAGGTATTAGTACTTATTGTGCTGGTAGGGTGTTTTGGAAGTCATACTTCTCCCCACACTCTAGATCAGTTGTTATGGCACATGACTCTGCTACATCAGACGCATTGTTTAGCATGTCTAAGAACTTAATTAGAAACATGCAGGGTGAATTAGTGCCAAAGGAGATTACATCTAATGCTAAAGAAATTAAGATACAGTCTCCTGCTTACAATGATAAGGATGCTATTGGCTCTTACCGTCTCTATACAGCGGGTTCTCCGGAGGCTGGTCGTGGTACTACACCAACTATTGCTCACCTATCAGAAGTAGCCTTTTGGACTCATGATGAGAAGATTTTGGCTGGTCTGTTCCAAGGTATATCCCAAGCACCAGGCACTGAGGTTATTCTAGAGTCTACAGCTAATGGTGCTCAAGGGGAGTTCTACAGGCTCTGGAAGGGTGCTGTAGCTGGTGAGAATGAATACCTACCAATCTTCCTACCTTGGTTCATAACCCCAGAGTACAGGCGTACAGCCCCTGAGGAAATGGAGTTAACGATTGAAGAAGAAACCCTTGTAGAAAACTATGGGCTAGATAATGATCAATTGTACTGGCGTAGATTAAAAATAGCAGAAGGTGGTAAGTTAAAGTTCCAACAGGAATACCCTGCTACAGCGGATGAAGCATTTATTGTGTCTGGGGCTAATGTGTTTGACATTGATAAGTTAAACTCTCTTGTCCCTCGTCCAGAACAAAAGCGTAGTGATTGGGATCCATCCAGTAAAATGTTTGATGACAATAGAGAAGGTAACTTAACTATATATGACTACCCTAAATGGGAAGAACCCTATGTCATTGGAGCTGATGTTTCTTTGGGGGTTGGTCAAGATTACAGCGCTGCTGTTGTCATGAATAATAAATATGAAATTGTAGCTGTGTATCGTAACAATCGTATCGATCCTAGCATGTGGGGTGAGTTGTTATTTTACTTAGGTAGATATTATAACAATGCTTTCTTAGCTGTTGAGTCTAATTCAATGGGGATTGCCACTTTGCAGAAGCTGGAGCAGATGGGTTATTTAAACCTATACAAACAAACAAAGATAGCTAATGTGTCTAACGAAGAGGGTATGCGGTTGGGGTTTAGGACAACCTCTGCGTCTAAACCTGTAATCATTGGGAACCTAAAGAACCTAATAGACAATGAGGATATTATGATCCCCTCACCTATTATCATCAGGGAACTGAAGGACTACATTTCCACAGCTAGTGGAAAGACAGAAGCAGCTCCTGGTTGCTATGACGATACTGTAATTTCTCTCGCCATATGTTCTGAGGTTCTGCGTACACATTGGGATAAGTTAAACACAAGGAATGTATCATGGAAGGAGAGGATCTCGGATTGGGAAGAAGACAACACCCAGTGGATTTAGAAGAAGAGTTTCACAATAAGGTATTGGAATATTGGATAGAGGGTAAGATACCACACGATATGGTAAACATTAACAATTCTGAGAGATGTCTTGAAATATACTATGGTTATGCATAAAATTCTCTAAGTTCCTTATAGAGAACAGAGATTCCTGCATTGTCCTCATAACGCGCTGGTGGTCGCGGCAGGTAAACCACCAACTAATTTTTGAGGAGTATTAAAAATGAATATTATTGTCGGGTTAATCTTAGCCCTTGCAGTTACTGGAAGTGTAGCGCCCAAAACTAAAAACGTAGTAGACCCAATGATTGTTGGTCTTTCGGTAGGGGCTATTGCTGCACCACTCGCCACATCGGCTGGAGTTACTGGTAGTGCATCTATCTTAGGAACCACATACACAAATGCCAATGTCGTTGGGACTGGTGTAGGTATTGTTGCGGGATCCGCAGTTGTTACTAATGCTATTTTAACTGAAGAAGAATAAGTTACGCTACTCGTTACGTTGTTCTGCAGATGGAATTTCGCTACCGTATAGTTTGGGTATCAACCAACTATAGCTGAACACTGGGTAGGCGTCATCCTGGTCATGATATAAAACTGACCATATAAAATTCATAGGGCATAGCCCCAAGTTAGTTAGTTAGACCCACGGAGGGAGCTATGCGATTTAATGAGACACAAGTTCAACCAAAAAAAGAACCTAAACCAAAAAAGAAAAAAGATGTTGTAAAGGCTGGCAGTAAAGATTACGACTACGCAAACTTGTCTAAAACTAAAAAAATCCTTACAGGTAGGGGTTCATTGTAATGGCTGGTAATAAGTATAAGGAAAAAGTGTCTGATGACAGTTTAATTAACTTAATTGAGACAGGGATCCAAAACTCCACAGGTGAATGGTTAAATTCCTCTGACATGACACGGGAACGCCAGCGATCTACCTATGAGTTTGCAGGTGTTGCGGCAGACCACTTAGCACCACAAGGTGTATCTAGTATTGTTGACACATCTACTACAGAAACAATAGAGGCATACACTGCAATTTTGTCTGATTTGTTTTTAAACAATGGTAAATTAGCTAGATTTGTACCATATGACAACTCTCCAGGCTCTTTTAAGAGTGCTAGGGATGCCTCAATGGTTACTAATTATGCCATATTTAAACAAAATAATGGGTGGGAACTTATTCAAACCTGGATAAAAAGTGCCCTATTGTGGAAGAATGGTGTAGTTCGGTGGGACTATGTAGAAGGTTACGAGTACGAGTTTGAAGAATACGAAAAGATCTCTCAAGGCCAGTTAGATATTCTCCTTGCTGAAGAAGGAGTTGAGATCATTGGTAACCTAAATTATGAAAATGAGTTAGGTGAGTTAAACATGGAGACTGGACAGCAGGATGCTGAGTTGGTTTATGTTGATGTCCGTATTCGTCGCAAGAATGACAACTCTCGTGTGAAAATTGAAAACATTCCACCAGAATCCTTTAGGATTTCTCGTGATGCTAAGTCAATAGACGATGCTAGTTTTGTAGGTGTCCAAACAATCTTGACTAGATCAGAGATACGTAAGATGTGGCCTGATGTTGCAGACAGTATCAGCGAAGACGAGTGGGATGAACTTGGAGATGATACTAGCTGGGATGGTAATGGAAGCTATGCAGAAGATATTGCAGCTCGTAAACTAGTAACGGGTCAAAGCTACCTACAAGGTCGTATGTCTGATGACGTAACTGCCCTTGAAGCCAATCGGGAAGTTACAATAACAGAGTGTTGGATTAATGTTGATCGTGATGGAGATGGGGTTGCTGAACTTAAGCACTTCATCACTGCAGGTGATACAGTCTTGTATGAATGTGATGTAGATATGATACCAATTGCGTGTCTGTCACCTATAGATATCCCATATGAGTTTTATGGTTTGTCTATCGCTGACTTCACTCGCTCGTCAACACTGGCGTCTACTGCAATTCTTCGTGGGTTTGTTGAGAATACATATCTTACAAACTATTCACCAAAACTTGCTGATCCAAATGTTGTTGATTTCTCTGCTCTACAGAACATGAGACCAAAGCAAATCATTCCAACTAACGGAAACCCGAATGGTGCCGTATCTTCAATGCCTCCAGAAACAATAAGCTCTGGTACTGTACCGCTACTGGCACATCTCCAAACAATCAAGGAGCAGGCTACAGGTATGTCTAAGGCCGCACAAGGTCTTAATGACTCTTTGTATGTTTCTGGTAACAGTGAGCAAAAGTTGGCAGCAGTCCAGTCTGCATCTCAAAAACGAATCCAGCACATTGCTCGTAGGTTTGCAGAAACAGGTATGAAACGTTTATGCACAGGTGTGTATAAGACAATGCGTAAATGCTTAAAGACCCATTCTAAATTTAGCTATCAAGGTGTGTTTGCTGAGGTAGATATCATGTCTCTTCCGTCTCGTATGGATGTCGAAGTGTTCTTAGATATTGGTGAAAACTCAAATGCAAATATGATTAAGAAGTTTGAGATGCTTGGTGGCACAGTCCTTCCAGGTCTTAACAGCCAAGGTCAAGGCGTTGTCATTCGTCCAGAAGCCCCTGCTGTCCTAGCTACAAAACTCATAGAGTCTATGGGTATCGACAGTAACGATTACCTTGAAGACTACACAACTGATGAGTTTAAACAGAAAGCTATAGAGACTGTTAAACAACAGACTGAAAAAGGACAAAAGGACAATGAGCTTATGCAACGAAAGGCAGAGGCAGATGCACTACTAGCTGAAGCCAATGTTACCTTTACTAATGCACAATCTAAAAACACTGTGGATGACAACACTAAACAGTTGGCAATATCTATTGATAAGCACTTCCAACAGTGGGCAGAGATTGACATAAAGGCTCGTAAAGAAGGTCTTGAACCTCCTATGCGACCTGACTTTAACCAAATTACAACCCTTGCAAGAGCTATGATTGCAGGTGAAGCATAACCAATAGGAGGTGGAGAAAATGTTCGGATTACCTTTAGAACTCATCACAATGCTTTTCTCCACCATACTAGGTGGGGTAATGTCTATTTGGGGTCAAAGTAATAAAAATAAAGCAGAACAACAAAAACTGCTAATTGGCTCTGTAAATTCCGCAAGAGAGTACGGAACTAAAGATACTCATTTTGCGTGGACCCGTAGGATAATTGCACTCTCTGCTGTTATTTCTATTATCGTTCTTCCTAAATTAGTAGCTGTATGGTATCCAGAAGTGCCTGTATTTGTAGGATACACAGAAGTCCAGGGTGGATTTTGGAATTTCTTATTTGGACCTGATAAACAAATTGTGTGGCAATCTGCTACAGGTTTTGTAATAACCCCACTTGATACCCACATCGTATCAGCTATTGTGGGCTTGTATTTTGGAGCGGGGTTTGCAAAGTGACATGAAAGATAAAAGTATATCTATATCGTTTTTAGTCGGTATCTTGTTTCAAACAGGAGCCTTAGTGTGGTATGTTTCTAGCCTAGCTAGTGCAATAGAATTAAACTCTAGAGATCTGAGTAGGCATGAAGTAAGGATAAATAACCTAACATCTATAATGCAATCTCAGGCAGTGACTCTGGGTCGTATGGATGAAAACATAAAGTCTATTAGGGAAATGATGGAAACCAGTCGGTCTCAGGGAGGGTAGTTGCTATGGATAATATTAAACTTCCTGTCGCTCTTGTACTGGCTATGGCTGTTCAACTTGCAGGTGGTGTATGGTGGGTGTCTCAACAGGCGTCTACCATCTCCAGCCTAGAAGAGTCTGTTAGTCAGCTTGGTTCGCGTATGGCTATTGAGGACAACATTAACCTTAAGCGTGATGTTGAAGGTAATGGAGTAGAAATACAATACGTATGGGGTGACATAGAAGAGCTATGGGATGAACTTGCATCTATGACCTTAGCTATTGGTGAAATCAATAAAATTAAACAACGAGTAGCTGTTATAGAAAGTGAATTACGTTACATTAATCGTGACCACAGAGATATGTCAAAGTAAATGATCGATCCGTTTACAGCTATGGCAGCAGCAACCACAGCCTACAATGGTATTAAGAAAGCTGTGTCCGTAGGTCGTGAAATAAGTTCCATGACCAGTGCAGTATCTCAGTGGTCTAAAGCTGTAAGCGACTTGGATTTTTTGGAAGACAAAGCTAAAAACCCGCCCATGTACAAAATGTTTAGTGACACTCAGTCTAATGCACTGGAAATATGGTCACAAAAACAAAGGCTAAAAGAAATGCGAGAAGAACTTAAATCACACATTTCTTGGACTTACGGCCCTAGTGCATGGGAAGAAATAGTTAGGATAGAAGCAAAGCAACGTAAAGAGCAACGTGAACTAGTATACAAGAAACAAGAGTTTATAGACAACTGCATTAACTGGGCTGTAGGTATTTCTGTAGCACTAGCGGGTGTAGGCGTTTTAATAATAATAATGTATTTTCTAGGTGTAAAACAGGGGAAGTGGTAATGTGGTTTTTAGTTTGGTTTATGTTTACTAATAATAGACTAGACCACTATGTCTTAGGCCAATATAGTTCGTTTGATGTTTGTGAACAAGAGAAGATCAGGTCTTCAGTTCTGATAACTAACAGTACAACAACGGTATATTGCTTTGAGGTTATTCCAAAATAAAAATAATAAATACGTAGGTTATAGTAAAGATGGTAAAGTAATCATAATAACTTGCAATAAAAAGATGGCTATTCTTTACATGAGGAGTTTAATTGATGCCAAAGAAAAAAGACTCAAGGCTAACTAATGCTGGGGTATCTGGTTATAACAAACCTAAACGCACTCCATCACACCCAACTAAATCGCATGTTGTTGTTGCTAAAGAAGGTGAGAAAATTAAAACTATTCGATTTGGAGAACAAGGTGCGTCCACAGCCGGTGCTCCTAAGTCAGGTGAATCTGATAAAATGAAAAAGAAACGTGCTAGTTTTAAAGCCAGACACAGTAAAAATATTGCTAAAGGTAAAATGTCTGCGGCATATTGGGCGGATAAAGAAAAATGGTAAAGAAAAAATCCACTGTAAATGAAGCGGGTAATTACACCAAACCTACAATGCGTAAGAACCTATTTAAAAAAATAAAAGCTGGATCTAAAGGCGGAAGCCCAGGCCAATGGTCTGCACGTAAAGCTCAATTATTAGCCAGTGAATACAAAAAAGCTGGAGGCGGTTATCGTGCCTAAGAAAAAATCCCAGAAAAGTTTAGATAAATGGACTGATGAAAAATGGGGTACTAAGAGTGGTAAAAACTCTACTCAAGGTAGTAAGGCTACAGGTGAAAGATATCTACCTAAGAAGGCAAGGGAAGCATTAAGCTCTAAAGAATACTCTGCTACAAGTGCGGCTAAACGTAAAGGCACTAAAGAAGGTAAGCAGTATGTTTCTCAACCTAAAAAGATAGCCAAAAAGACTTCTAAATACAGGTCTAAATCATAAGGAACAACAATGGAAAAGTATAAAGCTGCAGCGGAGAAGACGCTGAAAGGAAATACACATCCGGATCTACAAGCCAAAGAAGCGCTGTTACGTGCTAATTTTTCTTCGCAACAACGCGAAGGTTTCTTTAATGAAGCATATGGGGAGTTATTGGTACAATACTTTACTGCTTGGTTAGGAACAGATCCACATGAAGTTAAGACACGAGAGTTTATATATAACTCAGCACTTGCGTTGGGGGATGTTAAACAAAAATTAATTAACTTTGAAACATACGGAAAGAATGTACCATACATTGAGGACAACACATAATGAATAATATTGATTACGAAAAGTTAGTAAAAAACATGGAAAACATGATTAACCTGTTAGAGTACGATTCTATGCGATCTCCAGGTAAAGCCAAACTTAATAGCAATCAACTCATGGCTATGTATAATCTATTAGATCGATACAATGCCAAGAAAGAAACATCCGTACCAAAGGCAAAAAAGCCTGCGGCTAAAAAAGAAGGATAATAAAACATGTCAGAACAAAATGAATCTCTACCCAACACGGATGATGTTCCCAGTTCTGCTGGTCCCAACGAACAAGAACTCCTAGATGCCGTATTATCTAATACCGAATTTCTTCGGAATGATGATGTGCCGCTACCAGAAGAGGAGGTCGAGTACGAGGATCCGGAGGTAACTGCTGAGGAAGACCCAGATGTAGCAGATACCGCCGTTAGCGATGAAGAGTCTGAGGAAGAACCAGAAGAATCAGAAGATGAGGATGGCGCGGAAGCCCCTACCCAAGAATCCGATGTATTCACTGCTGATGATTTAGATCTAGATGCCAAGGTCTCTGTCAAAATTGATGGAGAAGAAATGGAAGTCTCATTTGCTGATTTGCTCAAAGGCTATCAGACAGATGCTTCACTCTCTAAGAAGGGTCGTGAACTCGGAGAGGCGCGTAAGTCTATTGAGGAAGAACGTGTTGCTAAGCTATCTGAAATTACAAAAATATCAGATGCTACTAATGCAATGCTAACAATGGATGAGCAAAAACTGGCTAAGGAATACCATGATGTTGAAGCCAAAATCAAAGAAGCTAGGGAAAGTGGTGATACTTATGAGTTAGGTGATCTTAAGGATCAACGTGAACAGGCACAGCAAAAATACTGGACTGCACGTAATACTCGTGAGAATCTTTTAAAGACTGTTGAAGAACAGAAATCAAAACTTCAAGAAGAAAAGTTTGCATCTCAGATGAAACACTTTGAAGAAGTGATACCACAAATGATCCCCGACTTTAACGAAAAGGTTGCAGTTGAAATTCGAGACTTCGCTCTTGAAAATGGTATTGCAGATGAACTTTTAAATACGGTAATGGATCCCAATGTTGTAAAATTCATTGATGACTATCGTAGATTAAAGAATGGAATTACAAAAGGCGCTGCAAAGCGTAAAGAAGTTCCAACTAAAAAAGTTCCAACCAAGAAACCAGTAGCTGTTAATAAAAAAGCAGCTGATAAAGAAAAAATGGTGAAGGCTCGTGCATTTAAAGAAGGTGCATCTAAAGATGACCAAATGGACTTCCTTCGTCAATACGCCTCCAACTCTCTAAATAAATAATATCCTAGGAGGATTAATAAAATGGCAACTACAGGTGGGCGTAATATCTCGACAGCCCGTGCAGGTTCAGGTAAGGACGCATCAAACCGTGAAGATCTAGCGAATTTTATTTCGATGATCACACGAGATGAAACTCCTTTTATCTCTTCAATTGGTAAATCCAAAGCAACTAACATTTATCACGAGTGGCAAACCGATGAGCTTACAGCTCCAGGTAACTCCCGTGTAGCTGAAGGTGCAGACTTCTTGGCAGCTGGTACAACCCCTGCCTCAGGTGATGGTGCAGCCTCTACATCAGTGGGTCCAATGCGTACACGTTTGGGCAACTACACTCAAATTAACAGCAAAACAATCTCAGTATCAGGTAGCCGCCGCGCTATTGATCAAGCAGGTGTTGCTGATGAGTATGCATACCAGTTGAAAAAGCGTGGCACAGAAATGCGCCGTGACATGGAGTTTGATGTTGTAAACACATATAACAAACAAACTACTTCTGGTGCTCGTCAGACTGGTGGTTTTCAGTCGTTTGTAAACAATGGTGATACTTGTGTATTTAAAGGTGATTTCACAGCACCATCAACAACTAACGCTGGTACAGAAGTCATTACTGTTGCTGCAGGTGGGGCTAAAGCCGCTTTGGCTCTCACAGACATTGACTCAGTTATGCAAAAGGTTTATGAAAACGGTGGTTCAGCTACTCGTATCATGGTTTCTCCAAAACTGCGCCGTGACTTCTCTGACCTTATGGTTGCAGATACAGGTGTTCGCCGCAACATTGATGAAGATGGTAAACTTCGCCAGTCGGTAGACGTTTACATGTCAGACTTTGGTGACTTGATGGTAGTTCCAAACTATATCATGGGCCTTGCACACACAACTACTGACGCAACTACAACACAGTTTGACGCTGCAGATTCATGTGCTCTTGTATATGATCCACAGTGGTTTGCAATTGCGACATTGCGTCCAATGCAGGAAGTTGAAGTTGGTCAGAAAGGTGACTCAACTGTTGGCATGTTTGTCGAAGAATGGTCTTTGGAAGTTAAGAATCCAAAAGGCTGTGGCGCGATTTACGGCCTAGAGTAATTACAAAAGGGGGAGGGAGATTATTTCTCCTTCCCTATTTTATTCTATTAGGAGGTATAGAACATGATGGTAATCAAAGGGACAATCCCAGCAAATACACTTGGAAATAACTTGGTTGGAGATGTGCTCCACCTACCAGCAGACCGATGCGCTTGGACAACATCCGCAGCTTCGGGTGGCGGTTATCAAATAGATAAAGCATTTTTAATCCACTCTACAGGCAACGTGACTATCGTTAACCCAACCTTGGGTTACATTGGTAAGTCTGGCCGATTTGTAGAGATGGCAACTTAATAAGAGGAAGAGGACATGGCACGTTGGGATGTGAAACCTGGCACAGAAAGTGGAACTATTAAAGGTACTATACAATGTGACGAGGATGGCTCTAATAACTGGAAAGTATACCAGGACGAGAAACCTTTCTTAGAGCAGGCTAAAAAGGATCGTGATCTTTCGGACAGTGGGTTTAATAAAAAAGACTTAGGGTTTAAAAAGTTTGCTACAGTCCCTGATATCGTAGCCATTGAAATAAAAAACAAGTGGGGTATTGATTTGCATGATTCGGCAACGATGAAAGATAAAGACATGATGGCTAAATTCATGATTATATTTAAGCAAAACTACCCCCACCTCATGTCTTATTAAGGAGATTTAAGATGGCAACATACGTAGAATTTGTAGGATCTGGTGACTTCACTGGTGATAACGCAGGGTTGATTAGATCCTGGGCAAACAGAGATGTTTCTGTTTTGCCTGACTCAGTGGTGACACGTTGTTTAGATTATGCAGCAGACAAAGCTTATAGAACACTACGTGTGCCGCCTCTAGAAATAACTAAAATTTATGATGTTAATGGTACTCAAGATGAAATAACTGCAGCAGGAGTATCTGGTGTTACTGCAGACATATCCCCAAGTTCTTTTTGGGGTGGTGGGCAAGTGTTGTCCATGACTGTACCTACTGACATGATTGAAATTCTGTATATTAGAAATGCAGACACTGCTACTAAAAACCCAGGTATTGTCTACAATGAAAGGGTAGATGTAAGAACATTCAATGATGGTCTTAGTAGCTCTAAGGATTATCATTTCTACACTAGAATTGGAAATGTTATAAAACTACATGGTAATTTTAGTCGTGGAGATTCTATAGAGTTGCACTACTATCGAAGACTACCTGCACTCAACGCAACCTACTCAGGTACTTATAATAACTGGAAATCTGGGTTAGGTACTTTAGACATTGGAGGGGTAGCTACAACTTACTCAGCCGCTGCAGATAAAACAGAATCAGCATTTGACGCGAGACTTGCACAAAATGCAGATTATTGGGTAGGTGAACTAGCTGTTAATTGGTTAAGGGATGAGAATGAAAGGGTTATTCTATTTGGGTCACTGTTAGAGGTGTCTATTTATTTGAATGATACTGAAGAAATACAGAAATACATGGTTCTTTTCGATCAAGAAATATCGGGATTGAATAAAGAAGAAATAACACGAAGGAACAAGGGTGGTAATCTCTCCATGTCATTCGCGTACAGTGGTTTACTCTAGGAGGATACTATGGGATTTAGAGACTCAGACACCATAATTGAACCAATTGATGATGGGGGAGCTTTTGACTCAGGTGAAGGCTCTACAAGCTCTACAAGTGAATCTGCTGCAAATGCTTTAGCTGCTGCTAACTCTGCTGCAGCTGCCCTTGTTAGTGAGAATAACGCAGCCGACGATGTTGCATTAACTGCTGCCGATGTTGTATTAACTAATGCTGATGTCGTATCAACTAATGCTGATGTCGTATCAACTAATGCTGATGTTGTATTAACTCATGCCGATGTTGTATTAGCTGAAGCAGATAAGGTTCAAACTGGTTTGGATCGTATAGCAACCAATGCCGATGTTGTATTAACTCATGCCGATGTCGTATTAGCTGAAGCAGATAAAGTACAGACTGGTTTGGATCGTATAGCTGTTGCTGCTGATTTGGTTCTAACAAATCAAGATACAATAGACACAGCTGCAGATGTTGTATCAACTAATGCGGATGTCTTATTAACTAATGCTGATGTTGTATCAACTAATGCGGATGTATTATTAACCAATGCTGATGTTGTATCAACTAATGCGGATGTATTATTAACCAATGCCGATGTTGTGTCAACAAATGCTGATGTATTATTAACCAATGCCGATGTTGTGTCAACAAATGCTGATGTATTATTAACCAATGCCGATGTTGTGTTAGCTGAAGCAGATAAAGTACAGACTGGCCTAGATCGCACAGCAACGACAAACTCTGCCACAAGTGCAGCTACTTCTGCGTCTACCGCAACAACTAAGGCGTCTGAGGCATCTACATCTGCTACCGATGCCGCAAATTCTGCATCTACTGCAACAACTAAGGCATCTGAGGCATCCGCATCTGCAACATCTGCAAGTACCTCTGCATCTACTGCAACAACCAAAGCATCTGAAGCATCTACTTCGGCTACAAACGCAGCCACATCAGAAACAAACGCAGAGACAGCTGAGACTAACGCAGAGACAGCTGAGACTAACGCTTTGACAAGCAAGAATGCAGCTGCTACTTCGGAGACTAATTCAAGCAACTCAGCCACTGCATCCGCTAACTCTGCTAGTTCTGCAGCTACTTCTGAAACCAACGCAGCAGCATCTGCATCAACGGCTTCTTCTCAAGCCAGTACAGCGACGACCAAGGCATCTGAGGCATCTACCTCTGCGACAAGTGCAGCTACTTCTGCGTCTACCGCAACAACTAAGGCGTCTGAAGCATCTACTTCTGCTACAAATGCAGCGACTTCTGCCTCTAACTCCGCATCTTCTGCGACAGCTGCACAGACAGCTGAAACAAATGCTGAGACAGCTGAGACTAACGCAGCAGCTTCTGCAACAACAGCAACCACTAAGGCTGGGGAATCCTTAACATCCGCTAACTCTTCTGCATCTTCGGCATCAACTGCTGAAGCAGCTAAGGATGCTGCCCTTGCTGCATTAGATTCATTTGACGATAGGTATCTAGGGGCCAAATCTTCTGATCCAACAGTTGACAATGATGGTAATGCCTTAATTTCAGGTGCTTTATATTATAATACAACTGACGATGCAATGAAAGTTTACACAGGGTCTGCATGGGTTGCAGCTTATGCATCACTTGCAGGTACTCTCCTCATAGCAAATAATTTAAACGATCTTGACAATGCGGTATCTGCTAGGTCAAACCTTGGGTTGGTTATTGGAACTAATGTTCAAGCATTTTCTGCTATCCTTGCAGCCACCACTGCATCATATACAACTGCATTAAACACTAAGCTTTCAAACATTGAAACTGGTGCTACTGCTGACCAAACTGGTGCGGAAATTAAAACGGCCTATCAAGCAGAAGCGAATGCTTTTACTGATAGCCTTTACACTAAATTAGATAATATTGAAGCACTCGCTGATGTAACAGATACTGCCAATGTAGTATCATCTTTAACTGCAGGATCTAATATAACCATTGCAGCTGATGGTACAATCTCTGGATCTGCTGCTTATAGTTTACCTACGTCTTCCCCAACTGTACTTGGTGGTGTTAAGGTAGGTACTGACTTATCCATTAGCGGTACAGGTGTTTTATCCATAGCTGACAATGTAGTCGATGAAGCTAATCTTAAAGTTTCAAATTCGCCTACTAACGGTTACTTCTTATCAGCACAATCGGGCAATTCTGGCGGTTTAACTTGGGCAACTGTTCCTGCGGGTTATACCGACGCAGACGCTATTGCGGCCTTTACTGCTGGCACAAACATCAGTATTGCAGCAAACGGCACAATTTCCTCAACGGATACGAACACCACATACTCTGGTGGTACAGGGATTAGTCTTACAGGAACTACTTTTGCTATTGATAGCAGCTATACAGGTTTTGATGGTCGTTACTACACAGAAACAGAAAGTGATAGTCGCTATGTGAATACTGCTGGCGATACTATGACGGGTACGCTCAACTACCGTATGCTGCAATACCAGACTACAGGGAACTACGATACAGTAGGAGACTCTTCTGGGTTTAGCACCTTCTACGCCCCAATTAGCGCAACAAGTAAACCTCCTGGCACTGATCATGCGGTATATACACTTTCGTATAGTGACGCATGGCAAGTGCAGGAAGCGGCAGATTGGCGCACTAACGCTAGATATGTTCGCAAACAAACACTAGGGGTATGGTCTGCGTGGCAGAGACAATTTGCTGACGACTACCACCCTAACGCAGATAAGTGGACTACTGCTCGTACCCTAGCACTCTCAGGTGACGCAACTGGTTCTGTCTCTTGGGATGGTAGTGCTAATGTTACTCTAAGTGTTGCTGTGGCTAATGACAGTCATACACATGACACACGGTACGTCAAGAAGGCTGGCGACACCATGACGGGTAATTTAAACGTCACAGGAGATAACGTCCTAATAGGTCCAAACTCCAATAGTCAGTATTTATATCTTGGCGGCGAATCTGGAGGTAATGCAGGGACAGACACAGCTGCTATTGCTGTGACAAGTGGTAATCTGCACATGGACAGTGCAACATCTGACAAAATTTACTTGAATTACTACAATGGTAGTGGCGTAGCTTTTGGCGGCGGTGCTAGTAATGTAGTTGCTTGGATGGGGTCAGATGGTGACTTGTGGAAAGGTAGTGCAGATAACTCAGGTAGTAAGTATTGGCACGCTGGTAACGATGGCTCTGGCTCTGGTTTAGACGCTGATACTCTTGATGGCGTACAAGGTAATAAATACTTCACCTCGTACAACAATGCAGGTACAACAGGCTGGGAAGACAGTAACCGTAACTTTAGAATAAATAGCGGCGGCGATGCTGTAGGTCTTGCCATGCACGAAAGTAACGGTACTTTTGGGTTTCAGGTATACGGTGACGGTACTAGATATGGTTTCTTAGACGCAAATTGGGGTGGCTGGGACATTCAGAAAACCATCAACGGTCAGTTTAAAGTTGATGAAGGTTCTGGCCTACAGCGTGTATTCAATGATGCATACCACCCCAATGCTGACAAGTGGACAACAGCCCGTACCCTAACACTCTCAGGTGACGCAACTGGTTCTGTCTCTTGGGATGGTAGTGCTAATGTTACTCTGTCTATGCAGGTAGCTGATGACAGCCACTTACATGACTCACGTTACATCCAAGAGGGCGGTACTGATTTCAGCGGCACCTACCCACTCTACTTTAGAACGGCTGCTAGACAAGCCTACAGCAACGGCGGTATAACCTATACGGGTTCTACTGACACACTAAATGTGTCGTCCAGAATAGATGTAGGTAATTCTTCTGTTTTTGGCAGCAATAACGCAACAGCAGATGAACAAAATAATGTCTGGATGTTTGCTTCCACCTTATCAAGCGGGGTTGCACAGGCTGGAGCATTCCACAATAAGCTACGCATTCTAGGTGGTTCTGGTCAAAGTAGAGACTTGCAGCTTTATC
>JAAHTG010001457.1_pt1 | contig 16098 bp, 32 predicted proteins | sample 6116081 | NCBI WGS metagenome assembly JAAHTG01 (sample SAMN13939989, study PRJNA603662) | sponge metagenome | isolation source: marine sponge | host: Mycale hentscheli | place: New Zealand | collected 2005 | reverse complement strand
ATGCCTACCTTTTATTTATAAGTTTTTTAAAAGTTTACTTACCGCCTTTTTTCTTTTCACCTTTTGGTTTTACATATGTATGGTCTGGATCAATCATGATGTTTTATACATGTTGTGTTTAAATTCAGAGATTTCATTGGCTTTATCATTCATGCCCATGTCTCTTAATTGTTTGATACTCATACAGTAACTTCGGTATTCCATTAATTTCATAAATCTTTTAAACATTACGTTTCCTCTTTCTACATCTTTTTACAATCGAAGTATGATTTTTCTAATTGAACTGGTACACCACCTTGTGCGATGCATACTTCTTTCCAGTTTGGTTCGTTAAATTTTTGGATAACGGCATAGAAACCAAAAGCTATGCATATTACCATAAGTGAAGTCATAATTATAAACATATAGAAACCTAACTTCTGCACTACTTGTGCTGATATTTCCATATGCTGATCACCAACCATTATACCGCAAACATTAATAGTAATGCTACCAAGAATGCAAAGATGCCTAATGCTTCTGCAAATGCGATACCTACGAACATTGTTCCTTGATCACCTTCACCTTTTTTAGGCATGTACTTCAATACACTGCCGACTATAATTCCAACGGCAATAGCCGCCCCACCCATTCCAATTGTTGCAAGACCTGCCCCTAATAGAGCGCCCATTGTTGCTATGTCACCTGTAATCATTATTTGTTCTCCACCATTAATCTTCTTGCTTCTTCTACATATCCTTGACGATATAGTTCATTCGCCGCCCTAGCTCGACCCGCTGATTCACCGAACGCCCATAGGAACATTCCTGTTGCTACTATTGCTTTACTTAATACTTTTAAAATTGTTTTTAAAGGGTTGGTTACATATTCTGTGTTAGCTAATTCCATTACACTGAACCTTTCAAGTTTGAGTTAACTGGTGTGTATGGAAACATATCGCGTTTACGAGTGTCGTCCCATGTATCATTAGCAATAGAGCGAATGTCGCCACGGCTAATACCAATGTCGTTAAGTTCTCTATCTGTTAATGCGTGGAGGGTTTTAAATGTTGCTCTACGATCTTTTGCTTTAGCAATTCTTTGAGCAAGAGACTCGATAAATGTTACTACGCGATATGCCGCTACTGACAACATGCTTGAATTGTTAGTGATGTTAAGTGCCATAATTAATCCTTTTCTAATAAATGTTTCTTTGTTTCTTCAACAATATTTAGTATGTAAAAACGCAAAAACAACCTATTTAGCCTTGCTAGTTTGGTATACTCGCAATGCGTTTTAGGAAACTGTGACAGTTTGTCATTTTATAAATAGAAACAAAGGGGGTAAGGTATGCCCAACATCCACTATTTAAAACGCTCTCGCAACGAAGCAATTGTCAAAATGTATTCAACAGAAAGTTCTGGTGAAACTATCGACCTGGCTCTGTCAACTTTAATCGCATCTGGCGAAACGTTCGACTCTGGTTCAGCATCAGTTACAATTAAAGAGATTTTCTGGGGTTGTAAATCGGGCAAGCAGATTGACTTGACAAGATGGGATGGTGTTGAAGAACACGGTCATTATTACTTTTTAAACTCTGGCTCCTATGAATATAATGGTTTTGTGGATAATGTATATGCCGAAAGAGACATACGTGTTGTATTAGATGGCCCAGGGCATGTAATCCTAAAACTCACTAAAGAGAGTGGCTATTCTTAAGACGTCTCTCTAAAGCTCTCTTAACTTGAAGCATAAGGGTATCTTCTGTATTATTAACCCCAGACCATTGTGATCTAGGGTTAACATATTTCTTGGCTTTCTTCTGATGCTCCATGTAGCGTGTCAATGCTTTCAACAAAGCAGAAAGCAACATACGATCTCTCGCTAGAACTATCTTCTTTGATATGTTTTTCATTAGACGTTTATCGATTTAAATTCACTACAGAAAAAACTTGGGATAGGTCCTTGTCCAAACCCAGAACCAAGGTTCAGCTTTCTTGCTATCGTGTTAGCCTCTCTCTTGCTAACCTTGAGTGGTATTACCATATCCCATTCTGTTTCGTGTATGTCCCACTTTTTGCCTGACGATTTTACTACGTAACTCATGTAATACCCCCTGCGCCAAATAAGCTTTTCTTCCCAGACTTGGGATTAGAAAATGTTGTCTTATCAAATATCGGATCATCAACACCAGCTTTAGTAACTGCTTTGACTGGTGTGTTGTTCGCTGTAGACTGACTTTGTTGAATACCAGACTGTGCTGAGTCTTCAAGATCAAAGATTTGCATCTTAGCTCTATCGATACCCACAACGAACCTTCTATACCAACTAATATCACCCCAACGGTTCTTGAGTTGTTTAAACATCAACTGACCTAAATCATCTAGTTCTTCAGATGTAATCAAACCTAAGATGCAATCCGCTGTATGGGTAATGCCCATAGATTCAGAGGTATTAGTCAAATCAACATCAGAGTTGCCATATCCATCACGGTTGAACTGGGAAGACGTAACAACAGCACAATCAAATTCCATAGCCAATCCACGAATTTCTTCAGCTATTGACTTGACTAGAGTATAAGAGTTTGCCGCCGCCGCACCTTTAATACGAGATGATGCACAAATGTTTAGATAGTCAATCATAATAATATCGGGTTTAAAGTTACGTTTCATTTTGAGTTCATTGAGTAAATGACGAAAATGACCTGCATGTGCTGAACCTGTAGGATATTCTTTAACAATAAGTTTACCTGTTGTCTTAGATGTAATTCTATCCATACGTTTAGCGTATGTATCTTTGTCCATGTCTTTGATTTCATCAACACGAACGCCCATCATGTTAGCATCAATACGTTCTGAGATGCGTTCTTCTGCCATCTCCATAGTGATGTACATGACGTTCTTACCCATCATTAAAGCAGAAGCCGCCGCATGGCATTTTACTAATGACTTACCACCGCCAGTCGTTGCTAACAACACAGTCATAGACTTGCGTGGTAAACCACCCTTAGTAATCTTATTGAGAATATCTATATCAAAGGGTGTGCGCTCTTCTTTACGATGGTAGAATTCATAACGAGATTCATAATCCTCAAGATAGTCGTGACCAATAGATGTGTCAAAGCTAACACCTAAAGAGTCAGTCAACATTTGAGGTAACGCACCCTTATCGAATTCTTTATCCTCGCCATCAATTACAAGGATTGCTTTACGTATTGTGTTAAACAAATCTCTGTCTTGACAGAACTTTTCTGTTTCTGAAACAAGCCAATCAGTATTAGTGTCTGGGTCACGCTTAAGACTATCAAGTGTATTCATCACTTGCTTGTAAGTGTCTTCATTCATATCTTTGCGTTTATCTACAGATATTTTAAGTGCCTCAATAGATGGGGCATCATTATATTCGTCCACATAAGATGTATAAGCAGAAAACACTTTCTTTACACTTTGGTCTTCAAAGTAATCTGATTTTAAGTAAGGGTAAACACGACGATAAAACTCATCGTTAAATACTAAGTTGGATAATACTGTTGTTTCTATCATATAAACGTTCCATACGGCTAAGTTAAATAATGGCGACCAATGAAATTAGCCGCCATCTTAAAGATTATAGTATTACACAAATCGTGTAATGTCAAGGAAATTATTCTTCTGTATCGTCGATTAGTTCGTCGATAACTTCTGCACTTACTTCATCGTCACGCATGATAGCACCTGATGCACCAATAGTAAACGAATCTTTAATGTACTTGCCAAAGTTTGTTTCTTCAAACATCTTCATCCAGAAGTCTTTGTTGTCAACAATCTCTTTTGCTCTCATCAACTTATCTGAGAGTACAACACCAGTTTCTGGATCAATAGCTTCATACCAACCTACTTTAGGTTTGTTTAAATAGCCACCTTTCTCAGCAACTTCCATAAGACCAGACCACTTCATAATACCACTGTCCCACGATACAGAGATTGGAATCTTACTCTTCTCTCGTACATATCGTGACTTCTCAATGTTAATAACAAAGTGATAGCCTTGGATTTCAGTACCTACCTTGTCTTGTTGACGTCCAACAATCCAAACAGTATCCGCACTGTACATGATACCAGTACCACCAGACACAACAGCCTTAGAGTACATCTCTTGTGTTTGATACGTGTGATTAACCGCAATCAATGGGATGTCTTTAAGGTTAAGGTGTGGTGTCACCATACGGAATAGAGACTTAATAGATTTGGCTCTTGACATATCAGCAACTGATTTGCCATCAAGTGAATCTTGTACCTCTTTCTTGGAAGCTAGGTTACCAATAGAGTCGATAACGATAACAATGTTACCATGATGCTTAGGCTCAATCTTATCAAGCTGTTGCATAATCTCAAACTTCAATTGCTCAACATCTGTGATTGGAATGTGTGCTACACGATCCATATCAATACCAAAACTTTCGAAGTAGGCTTGTGGTGTTCCAAACTCTGCGTCAAAGAACATCAGAATTGCGTCTGGGTTCCGTTTCATGAAAGCACCTGCCATAAGTAGGGCAAATGCTGACTTAAAGTGTTTAGAAGGTCCTGCTAGAACTAGCAGTCCTGGTGTCAAACCACCATCAATACGTCCAGACAAAGCAACATTGACCATAGGAACCTGAGTAGGAGCCATGTCTTTCTTGCCATATACTTTAGACTTTGTGATAGGGGCAGTCATTTTAATCGTACTATTCTTTACGATTGTATTCAATAAATCATTCATTGTATATCAACTTCCCTCTACGATAGTTTTTAGTTTTGATTTATAAGCCTCAATCTTAGATACGCGATCAGGCCAATAAATTGTTGATTTCTCAGAGTTCCTACATAGGTTGTCCAAGAACGGTGTTACCGATTTAAATAATAGTTCTAAACGATACTCAAGATCGTCAGCCTTGAGTTTAGCGTCAGTTAGTTGGTCTTCTAACGTCTGCTTCTCACTGCTAACTCTCTCAATAGCAACCTTGGCTTCAGCTTCTTTCTCTTGAAGCTCTTCATCAATAAAGCTGAAACCAAAGTCAAAGTCTAAAACCTCTTCATAGACTTTGTTAGCCATTCGCCAGTTCCTGGAAAATTGCCAGATCAGCATCATCGTCGTCGTTCATGGACGTTGAGGGAGCCGCTGATTGCGACTCTGGCATTACGTTTAGTGTTGGTTCTGGTGTATTACCACCAAAGCTTGACATATCTAAATCGTCAACTTCTTCCGCTGTGGAAGGCGTTGATGCGACTTGATCTAGTGCAAGTACACGGTAGAACTTTGTCTTCAACTCATCATACGATTTGAAGTTCTTTGGATCGACCAATTCCTTCAAGGAATGCTCTTCGTTAAAGATGCGTTCCAATTCAGAGTCATCATCTGAAATTGCAGATGGTGTATCAAAGACTGATTTGTCGTAGTTAGGGTATCCAGCAACTTTCTGAATCTTCAATCGGAAGTTAGCACCTTCCCACATATTGAATGGGTCAGCCGCAGTTTCATCTTCAAACTGTGGGTTCAGAAGTTCTTGAAGTTTACCAAAGATTTTTGCACCATACTGATACAAGAATACCTTGCCTTCATTTTGTGGATTTGATGGGTCTGAAACCACCAAGATGTTAGAGACATACTTCAAGCGACGTTTCATCTTACGTGCTTCTGCCTTGTCTTCTTCGACGCCAGAGTTCCACAACTTACTGTTGTATTCTGACACAGGATCATCACGATCCAATGTTGTCAAAGAGTTTTCAATATACCACAGACCTGTAGGTCCTTGGAAACCGTGATCCCAAATGCGTACAAATGGAAAGTCTTCTCCAGTTGGTGCTGGTAAGAAACGAATTACAGCGAAACCGTTACCCGCTTTATCGCGTGTAGGCTTCCACATTTTACCTTCGTTGGGGTCTGAGTAACTCTTGCTTTGAATTTTTTCAAGCTGTGAGTTTAGTTTGTTCAATGAGTTTGAACGATTCTTTTTAAGTGTATCAAAATCCATGATTTGTATCTCCTAATTTTGCTTTTTATAGCGTTGTGTATGTTATATTGCGATGTATAGTGAACTAAGTCCACTGCTTATTTATATCAGAAAAAGCGCTCTCGAATGATTTTCTTGAACTTTTTTTCATCTATTTTCAAGAAAGGTCTATATTTCCTTGAATACTTTATTATATCACTTGCTACGATTTTGTCAAGTAAATTCTTCTCCCAATAGTCAAAAATATTTGCAACATGAGTTAGAATTGTAAACGTCTCCATCGTTATTTGCTTTTGTATATATAATGACATGATAAAAGGATGTTGCCCCTTAACTGAAATGAAATTGGTTTGCCAATCATCATTCAATTTTGTGATATCATCTTTCACCACCCTTGACAAAGATTCTTGGACACGACGCCATTCTATATAGCGGTCATGACCTTCCCTCTCTGCAATTTCTCTTATGAAAACATCTGGCTTAGCTATGATGTTAGCTAACAAAACATTCTCGTAATCTTCCATACTAGAAACTTTGTTGAAAAAGAATACGTCAGTTCTTGTTCTAAACTTTTCGAATGTAGCACTTACTTTCCCACTATGCTTTATATAGTCATAGTTTGTCTTGAAATGCCTCTTCATGCCAACGTAATTCATATAACATTTAAAGGATTGCTTATTGGCAAAGCTCTGTGATGTCTCTTTCATCTTTAACCACCATTTTCATTTTCACTGCCTCAGTTCTAACTTTCTCTTTTAGTATAGAGGACTTTTTAACTATGTCAGCCACTGCTTCTATTTCTAAGTCGTGTTGACGTGCATATTCAATAAGTGCATCAATATAATTTACGCCTTTTGACAGCATATTAGATATTTCGTGATGTACTTTCTCAGGTGTTCTGGGTGAGATAATCGGTTGTTCTTTATCCATTCAGTGTTTTAATCCCCAATGTCCAATTTTCTGCGGCACTTTCTGCCCAAGAAATTGACTTACCCTCATAAATTTCTTCTTGTATGAATTCTTCATTGATGTAGCAACGAATACCCGACCCATTACTAGTTTTAAAATATTCGGCTCTGAGCGTTTGCCCTGCCTTCTCTACAATAATATTATCGTTTGTCATTTTGAATTCCTTAATGTTAGAGGTTGCCTTCAACTGTCCACAACCTTCGCAATGGTGTACAGTTACCTTAAATGAATGATTTCCAAAAGTTATATAGTCTATGCCTTTAGTTATAGACATACTACCACAACATCCGTTAATTGTCAAGTTTATTTTTCCTCAAACAATATTTCGTTTACATAAGTTTCTTTGTCTTCTTCACTAATACCCATAGCAAGAATTGACCTATGTAAGTGTGGGTTAAGCTTTTGGTTAGAACAATATTTATTCAATATTGGAAGTGTGTTTCGCTCTGAAGGGTATGCACAACTTTCCAAGTTTTTTAAGTAATATGTCACCAACTGAGACGTTAATGAAATGAACCGATCAAGTTCGTGATCATCTCTTATATTACCTACTGCAATCATATGTTTTGAGAATATTTCTTTAGCCCATGGTGGCAAATCTCTTGGTTTGTTCCAATTAGCACCACGGGTTGAGTAATCCATGTAATCCATGTATGGATGGTCGAACCCATGCAAAGGAGAAAAGTCCATAAACGATCCTGTAATCTTTTTAGGTCCTGCTACTATGTCAAAACCCAAGATAGGCAACTCAATACCTACCTTAGGAAAAATGTTAATATGCATTAGCCACAAAGACTTTGCATCTTTCGGCTTGATAGTCTTTAGATGACACTTAGAAATCTTATCAGACTCCCAAAAAGTATCTTCCCAACCTTCAAACTTCATATCATCTGTGTATTTTGGATTGTCGTAACGTGTGAAATTCTTATCAAAACGTTTCGATAAGTTTTCAGCATAATCGTTCAATCTATTCCACAGTGGAAAATCCATTTTATTTCTTATTCCTTCTTTGTTTTCGTAATCTATTGTACTCATTCGTAGTTCTGGTTTCTACAATACCCTTTCCAGTTCTACGTCTATTTCTAGCTTCTTCGCTTTTATGCATACGCAAAGCTCTTAGCTTAGGTTTAAGGTTAACTTCTTCAGATGCTTGATTTTGCATTTTAGACTCCTTATTTTTTTAAGTTATAGTAGATACATCATACAATAAAAATGTCAAATTGTCAACTTATTTAGACAACTCATCAAATAGTTCTGAGGCGAAATCAAAACAACGTTTAGCTTCTGTTTCCATGCCATCATGGAGTAACTTTCTAAACTCTTCGATAAGAACCTTAGTATCGCCTTCAAATTCATACATAACACCCTTACCTGGGGTTTTGGCTTTGATTATTTGACCACCATGCAATTCTCCAAAGTGACGAACGTACATATGTGATAGTAGACCGTCATTATCATCGGCGTCTGCAAGACCTTGCATATGCGTCATACATTTGCCTACAGACTCAGGATAGTGATCGATATCGTCAAAACCATAGATTTCGCCTAACTCTTCGATATCTTGAAGAATACGTGGCGCTCTATAAATTGTGTTGAGATTGGGTGGAATGATTACTAAGTCTTCAAGTAACCTGTAAACTAAATATTGGCAGTTAAGAAACTTGTAATATACAAATGGGTCAATACCACCACTAATCAATTGCTTTGCGAACTTTCTGCGTTCAGCCGCTTGGTGATGCGCCCATGTAAGTTGTTTTAGTTTATTTGTCATAATAAATCCCCATGCTAATTTCTTTTATTTATACGAAAAAAAATAATTCAAATCGCTTGACAACACACGAATCATTGTCTATAAAGTATGTATAAGTTATTTAATCAGAAAGAAATAAAATGACAAACATGACACAAACAACCCAAAATTCCGCTTCTTGGACTACTAACAGAGGCTATAATGCAAGCATAGAGTATGTAGCTACTGTAGGTTGGGTTGCCGCTTGGGAGTCTTCAGACTTGTCTCATGGGGATGAAGAATACTTTGACACTGTGAAAGATTGTATGTCATGGCTTGCAGGTGAAGACCTTTAATAAGGTGTCCTTTTGATTACACCACTTGCAACGATAAAGGGAGAGGGTTTTTCAAATTGCCCCTCTCCCTTTTTTTACGCCTAAACGTAAATTTACTCTTTTTACTGTGTAGCGTAACTTAGAAGTCGAAAGACAACGTTACAGATGGTGAAACCACTTCTGTATTCAAGTTATAGTTCACAGCACCTTTTACTGACAATTCTTCACCGATTGTGTAAGAACCACCAACGTTTTGTGTCACATCGTCTGTATCACCGTTCAAGTAACCAGTTAGACCCATTACAGTAGCGTCTGCTTCGAAGCTTGTCTTTTGGCTTAGTGTACCATATGACACTGCACCACCAAGACGAACGCCTTCTACCATACCTGCTGTGTCTGCACGACCTGCTACAACCCACTCTTGAGTGTCAATGTTATAGTCAGCCACTGTAGCTACATCAAGAATAGCCACATTCATTCCATATGAAAACTGTACGTTATCTAGGTCTGTTATGTCTGTGCCGATTGCATCAAAACCAAGTGCAACTGTTGCACCCATTGCTGATACTTGCAAGCTTTCTTTAGCCATTGTTGGCTCTTCGATTGTACCATTTACTGCTGAACTTTCTGTGTCAAGCCAAATGTTACCTTGGTCACCAAAAGACAACGTTGCCGCGCCTACTGTCGTACCAATGTTCCATTCGTCAATAGATACTGATGCACTTGGTGTTGCTTTGAAAGAAATGCCACCAGTTACAATACCGTCTGGTGCGTTAACGTCGAGATCAAAAGATGTAGTTGCCCCGTACTTGTCATTTGCAGTTTCTGCGATTACTGTTTCGATTGACCCACCTACTGTTACAGCCGCTGGTGCTGCTGGGGCGGTGTCGTCTGCAAAAGCTGAAGTTCCTAAGATTACTAGAGCCGTTGTTGTTAATAGTTTATTCATTACATCTTTTCCTTTTTAATAATTTGTTTTGAATACGACTTTTCTGTTGCTAGGTAAGTCGCCAACCCCCTGTGATTATGCCGCTAGGGCTAATCCAGATGGTGCGAAATTTTCATTTGCATTTAGTCTTTTTGATCTATGCGCGATCACCCGATGAACTCCACTCTGCTATCCCGTCCGTCGATCCTAGTTCGCCCCCATCAAAAGCACATCATCTTCAACCCTCGTGAGGTCTGTGTCTCTGCAAAAACACCTTATTGCAGTAAGGCGTAATGTGCTTGTGGTGGAGGCGTTGGGTACTGCCCCCAAGTCCGATCCGTATTCACGTCACTTCAACGTTCATATTTAATATATATAACAAAAAAGGCTGAAAGTAAACCCCTCAGCCTAATATGTTTTTTAGTGTGACATATTTGTCAAATTTTCATACTTTCCTTTACAACGTAAAATTTAGAGTATGGTTTCTTCAACGACAATCTAACTGCCATATCTTCAAGTGCTTTCTTATCTTTACCACGTTTTCTTACATACGTGTCATTAGAACTTTCAACTACTAATTTATAGGTCATTACAAATTTCCTTAATATTTCAAAATGACTGATGCTACAATAATAACTAATAGTACAGTCGGTACTTCATTTAATATCCGCATCTTCTTTGGTGATGGGATATTCTCACCTTTGATAAAGTTCTTACGCTGTTTGCTTAAAAAGCCATGAAAGCCAAACATAAGCAATACACTTACAACTTTCACATAAGGCCACGTTAGTGACCAGTCAACGTATCCCACACCAACAAGAGCAATACCAGAGAATAATGTTGCAAACATTGCTGGCATCATTATTGCTCTTAACAGTTTCACTTCCATTGTTTGGAAAACTTTATCCATATCATCCCCAGGAGTTGTCTCTTGGGAATGATACACCATTACTCTTGGCAAATAGAATAGCCCTGCCATCCATGATATTACTGCCAAGATATGTATTATCAAAACAAATTCGTAAATACTCATAGTCCTAAAATACCCAATAGATTAAACCAACCCATTGAGTGACCTATAATTACTGGAAGCCCAATCATAGTAAACGCAATGATTGCGAATGCTAAACCGACTCCTTTGTTGTGATATGGTTCATTTGGATTACTCATAATACATTCCTTTCAATTAATATCCGTTTGGTACTAGCACATAGTGTATCAATAAAACGATACCCAATGATGCGCCCAAACCTACCATCATTTTCATAAAATCTCGCCCAATCAATGGGAAGACTGTCTTAAATTTTGCCTTGCCTGTGTAACTAGCCATAGCCAATTCACGTCCACAAAGCAATCCTACAAATACCCATGTCGTTGACATCGGAATATCGTTTAGTTCCTTAAAGAAGTATAGTATCAACCAATACACCAAATCGATGATTGTTGCAGATCGAACGTAACGTGTGTTGTGTTTCTCAACTACAATCTGTTGAATTTTACCACCACCTTCACGGAACATGAAGCCTAGACCTACCACGAAAACTAAAGTAATCATGATCATTAATGGCACATCTAACTGACGTGGCAAAAACACTGCTATATTAGCCATATCGTGCGATAGCCAAGTGAACCACAGGAAGCCTGTAGTGACCCACTGAGCCACTCTCCAAGCTTTTTTATGTTCTTCTTTAACAGCTTTCGCTTCGTCCAACAGGCGGCTTACTATGAGCCATATTACATATGCCGCCACAGCCGCAACTGCGTATCCCATCATTGACTTCATAAGCATCTTTTCTAATACAAATGTACTAGCGAATGCTGATAGAACCAAGAATGATGTTGATACAGGGACACCAATTCGTGTCAATGCCAACAGAACTGCGGGTGCTAATGCGTGATACCATTTAACTTCTTGAAATGGAATTTTGTTTAATCGTCCATAACTGATGTCTCCACCATTCATGTACCATCCATACCATAATGTATAGACTAGAACAGCCGATGCGGCTATCCACATTGTTCTCCAATGAAACTTTTCATTGTTTGATGCGATCCATGTACCTAATGTTTGTACTGAATCATTTGCTATTACGGCATAAGCGGCGAATATAAATCCTACCACCATCCATAAAGTGAGTGCGTCCATTTGTTTCTCCTTTTGCTTGACAGCTTTACCCTGTCGCTCACATAAAAAGAAGAGGCCATCATTGACCTCTCCAAGCACTTATTTATTTTTCTTTAATCATCCATATTTGCTAATGTTTGCATGATCTCTCTTTGTTCGAAATCTTGAACCAGAATTTTACCCAAATCAATTTTCTCAAAAATCAAATCTAGCATATCCAAAGCTTCTTGATCGTTGTTCTTTTCAGCGACCCTTGATTCATCCCAGAGTTCTCTCAACTGTTCATTAGTGACAAAACGGTTCATGTGATATTTGTGTATCATGCTACCTCGCTTTCCATTGACATTTGATTATCAATTCGATCTGCCAAGTTATCGTAATCTTCTGCGATCATCAAAAGTTCATCAAGAATGTCTTCACGGCTTTTACCAAAATTTGCAGAGCGACGTACTAACCGACGCATAGTTTCTGCGACTTGTGTTGCTGATTGAATATCCATTATGCAAATTCCTTATCTTCTGCTAGATGCCATTCTTCAATGAAGTTCTCTAGGAACTCACACTGTTCTGGGTTAACAAAGTCTTCGAACAAAAGCTCATCAGCGCTCATACTAGGCAGATTATTCTCTGCTAGGAACTCATCATACTCAGCACATAATTCAGTGATTGTCTTTGTCATTTGATTTCTTTCTGTTTAACTAACTTATACACATGTTATGCCATATTGATTCGTTCATGTCAATAGCTATTTGTTCTAAAAACGATTTCTAATCCATTTTTCTTAAAGTTAACACTGGGTTCTTCAAGACGATCATCATCGTGTTTCTTTTGATAATTAATATATTCTATTACTAATTCTAGTGCTAATGCGTCTCTGAACATGTACGCATCTTTGGTCTTTAAGAAACCTGCAAATCGCATACCATTGCCTACAGACGTCATTACATAATCCATAACCTCTATTTGTTCTGGTTCACACTCCATGCCTCTACGACGTATAGTGTAGATTGCATTGACGATTATCTTTTTTATCATTGTATTGTAAGCATTCATAGCTGACATCATACACTATAAACAAACAGTGTCAATATATTATTTTTTACTTGACAACATTCCTAACTCGTGTATAATAGCGTTATCGCTTATGATAATAATAATGATTCTTTATAAATATCTTTATGGAGACTTTTGAGGGTAATTATGTTTTTAATCCACTTTTATATATTTTATTGGATAGTAGCCGCTATTGGACTCACAATAGGGTATCACAGATGCGTATCACATAAAGATATATCTTTGCATCCAATATTAGAAACAATAACAATCTACTTAGGTACTATAGCTAGTGCGTGTTCACCGTTAAGTTGGGTAGGTGTTCATCGTATGCATCACGCATATGCTGATACAGAAAAAGACCCCCATAGCCCTAAATACAAAAAATGGTACGAGATACTATTCTCATCTTACAAAGTAAATCATATACCAAGAAAGTTTGTGAAGGACTTATACGATAATCCAAGAGTTATGTTTTTCCATAGATATAAAATACATGTTTTCATAATAACTTATGCTATAGTTTTTTATGCAAATCCAATCTTTCTTATATATCTAGTATTGTTGTTGCCAACATCATTCATATTCTATGGCTTATTAAATTTAGTAGGTCATGATGAAAATGGCGCTACAAACAAATGGTGGATAAATTTATTCGCCCCTTTCGAAGGTAATCATACAGAACATCATGCAAAGAAATAGTGATACACATTGGGTTAAAATGAACTTTGAGGTTCCTTGTTCTGATATAGAAAAGGAATACAAAGCAGTACGCAATTCTTTGGTTGTTCATAGACCCGAAGATGGTCATAAAGATTGGTTTGCTATGACTCTTTATGGAGTAGGAGCAAATAGTACAAACAGCCATTGGGAATATGGACGTAAAGCTAAAAAAGATATAACTGATGTGGGAAAGCAATGCCCTAAAACAATGGAGTTTGTTAACTCTTTACCATACGCTAGGATAGATGATGTGAGATACTTGGTAATTAAATCGGGTGGTTACATCGCTGAACATGTAGACGTTCCAGATCATAATTGGCTAGACCCTCTTAACATATCGATTACATACCCAAAGGGAAGTAAGTTTGTTATGGATGGTGAAGATATACCATACCACTCAGGGGCTTCTTTTGTTCTTAATATTCATTACCCACATATGGTTAAGAACGAATCTAAAGAAGATAGACTGCATTTATTAATTCATGGAAAGAAAAAGAAAGAGTTTTGGGATGACATTGCTGAACTCAGATTGTAGCGTTACTAGCTTTTTTCCAGAAGATAGACCAGACATTATAAAGAAGTTATCGGAGACAACTTACAATCACGTTAACTACGACAATTTAGATTGGTTTGAATTCGATTGCGTTTCTATATTACAAAATGGAGATGATATAGTAGGGTTTAGTTCTGTATGGCACAGACCAGAGTATTATAAAAAAGGTGAAGTTAGGATATTAAATCGCTATTGGGAAAACAACGAACTACGTCGTATCGGTAGGGAATTGGCAAGAAGCCACATCATTTATACTGTTAAAGATCAATTAAGGTTTGCAAAAGAACTTGGTTATACATCAGCATTTATAAGCAGAGAGAAAAATCCAAGAATGTTGCGAGAGTTTATAAATAAAGTAGCAATAGCCACAGATACAATATGGAATATACATGACGAAAGAGTTTCAGTTTGTGACGGTCATGGGTGTTTACAATATAAAGGATACACGGAATTATGAAAACTAGATATGAGTTACCACCATTTCAGAAGCTTGATGCACATTTTGATGTGAACGAGATCATTGAGGTCGTGCGTAACATGCCAAGTGAAACCGATGATTTGAAAGAAAAAGATGGTTACGGTGATTTGGTTGGTGGAAAAACAGCAAAACTACAAAAAGCTTTTGGCTTGAAGTTTGATACAATTGAAGACGCTTATCAGTTCTTACAGGACAATGACGTAAAAGAGTCAGAGTTTCGCAATGGACTAGGTGGCAAACGTATGGCTTGGGACTTTAGAAATTATGTAAAACCATTTGAAGACTACATTGTAGAAGATGGTAAAGGTAGATATGAGGTTAATGGTTCACCATATAAGCAGATTGCTTTGACCAAATACAACCCAGATGAAGAAGATCGTATCTATGAAAAGAAAATACCTAAAAGTAGGCTTGATGAAAGACACTACAACTTAATGAAAGACTGGGTAAAAGGTACTTACTTAGAAGAAATACTTAAAACTTTTAAAGGTGAAGTTACACGAGCAAGAATTGCCATAATGGAGCCAGGTGCTTATGTTGCAGAGCATATAGACTATAATACAGACTATTCTATTCGTTTTCATATCCCAATCACGACAAACGATGATTGTGGATTTTATTGTATAGATAAAGATGGGAACAAAGTAAATCAGACTATGGAACCAGGGTCGCTTTGGTTTCTAAATCAAGGTATGAGACATTCTGCTTGGAACAAAGGTACGACCACGCGATCACATATTATCATATCAGTAAATGGACAGGAAGATTTACATGATTAAAACATGGACAAATGACTCATTTATAGAAACTGATTATAAGGTTGATTCAGAGTTTTGGCACAATTATATGACTGGTGAATGGACTGATAGTAATAAATTATATTCAGAATATGTTAGCGATGCAACAGGCGGCAAAGAAATGAATAAGTTCTTTGTCCAAGAGATACACAATTTTGATAGACCACTTCTTAGGTTGATCAAAAAGATATGGAACACATTTGAAATAAGACCACAGGAATTTCGCTGTAACTTCTTTAGAGTATTAGAAGGTGGGGAGTTGCCAATTCATGTTGATGTCAAGAGCCATTGCTCAGTATTGATACCTGTAACTGAAAATACTGGTGAATTGTATGTTGATGATGGGAACACACGAGACTCCATAGTATATGACACTATGACTGTACTCAACACAAAAAAACCACACGGTGTAAAATCACCAACAAAGGAACGTATCGTCTTTCATATGGGGATACACGAC
>JAAHTG010001448.1_pt1 | contig 16173 bp, 12 predicted proteins | sample 6116081 | NCBI WGS metagenome assembly JAAHTG01 (sample SAMN13939989, study PRJNA603662) | sponge metagenome | isolation source: marine sponge | host: Mycale hentscheli | place: New Zealand | collected 2005 | reverse complement strand
TTAAATAATGTTAACAGGATTCATTTTTTTTGTCAAAATTGGCAAGGCTACATATATGTAAATTTGCCAATTTTGACAAAAAAAAATAGACAGACCATAGATTGAATGACAGACAGGCAGAACGGCGTCCCTTGCATTTCTTGACCACTAGTTTGGGTTTCATTTTTTCGCCGACCGGTGAGGAAATCCATGGACCAGGATTTTTTCCAATCGGGTGAGGAAATCCATGGACATAGGAATAAATTATTGATTCTTGAGATTCTATGTGTTATTTTTATTTTATTTGAGACCATATTATGGTGTTAAATTTATGAGAACTGAATATTAACGACACCATTAGACACTTCAGCTACAGCTTGGTATATGTATGTAAAATGAGCTTCACATGTGTGTACTGACACATCGAGGGGATCATAGTTGCGAGGTGTGAATCTGAGAACCATGGTTTGGGAAGAGAATCTGCCAGTGTTACAGAATTCTCCATCGTAGATCATACTTTTGATGTCAGCAAATGGGATTTGGTAAGTGTAGTTTGTGATTTGTTGACTTGTGAAAGGGCTAACTGTTCTGTCAATGTATGCTGATTCAGCACCAGAAGATCCTTCATCCCAGAGCATATTAATAAGACGAGCTGATTGTGCGGGTGCTTTGTATACAGTTTGTCCGTTATAAAGCAATTCAATATCAGTACAGATCATAGATGCTGTTGGATTTGGTGTTATTCCAGCAGCTGTTCTTACTTGATCTTCAGTATATTGTACTGAAAACAATATATTCAAAAGATCAGATTCTAGAAATTCTGTCAATTCAACGTTATTAACTGATCCAGAGACCAAATTAAATTTTGAGCTAGGGGATTGTCTATGATTAAATGGATATGAGTAAATCATATTTGGGTTTTTCATTAGATCCCATTTGATAGAATTTGCTCTATCTGCCAACACAGTTTGTCGGCAGAACACTGATGCTGAAACCAACGATGTTGGAAGCGGATCTGTGCCACCATAAATTGCTGCCGCTGTCGAGGCGAGCTGAATTTGTAGTTGAATTGGGTTGTTCAAGATTGAGGTATCAAATGGTTTTTTCTGGTGTGCAGCGATTGCGGACCATGGAAGTGGTAAGACAATAGTAGCTTCAACTGGTCTTGTGTTAGCAGCAGTCAAAGATTCCCCACCAAGTCTAAGAAGTTCAGATCTTTTTTCTTGACTTTCACATTCTCTCATTAAACATTGTAATAGTGATTTTCCCGATAATCTCAGTTGGCTTACATTCGCCTGCCCAATTGAGTACTGGATTGACTCAATTACTGAGAATCCCCACCCCGCTGTGAGACTTTGATTTGCAGTTAAATCAGGAAGTCTCATGGTTAAAAAAACTTGATGGATAAAATCTTGATTAGGTATAATAATTTGACTTGAGGATCCGAAGGCTAACGAGGTTAAACTCTGACTAAAGCGCCCAATTACTGTGTTACTCTCAACGCTAGAAACGGTCGTATCAGATGTGCTGTAATAGAGACCGTTTTTTTGAGTACCTGGAGCGTTGAGACTTACACGTTTTTGAGATACATATTTTGAGTCTGCCATAACTTTACTTAACATAAGTAAATATTTTTATTTTTTTTAATTTTCTTCCTTTTTTTACCTTTAAGAAAGTAAATTAGAAAGTAAAAAGATAAAAATAAAATATTTGTTAGTATTAAGTTACTCTTATCTAACATAAAATGGCTGATACTATTTTTGCAAATAAATATGAAAGAAGAGAATTTACAAGTACTTCTGCTATAGGTTATTCTCAAAATATTGCGGCTCTTGACGAGGTTGTATTAACTGCAAGTCAAACCATTAATGATGATGCTAACACTAAAGTTGTTTTGCCTGGTCCAGCTACTTTGCCATCAGGTAACGCTACTATTGATGGCAGTGGTAATGTTTTCATTTCTGTCAGGGGTATTTACCACATATCTGCATTTGTATCTTGGAATGGATCAGGAGGTGCTACTAATGGTAACAGAGGGGCGTACCTCGTTGTGAAAAATGCTGGTGGATTAGCTCGTACTGTTAGCCTTAACAAACAAACTGCCGCTGGTGGTGGTCTTGGTTTCAAAGGTTTAGTTACAAACGTTAGTTATAGCTGTCTTTTAGAAATTGGTGATGCAGTTGAACTTTGGGTTTACCAGTCAAACGGTACAGCAGTTGATATTTATGGTGTTGACACAGTAACTGCAGACACAACAAGTTTTTTCATCAACAAAATATAAATCGAAGATTCCTTTTGAATTATTTTATTTCTTTGCTTAATGTAAAGTAAAGTAAAGTAACAAAATAATATGTCTCAAGTTTATCATAATTACTACGAAAGGCAGTCATATCCATTATCAAGTAACTCTATCAATTCTGCAGCTGATGAAACTGTTATATCCCATGATCTCCTTGTAACTGGAAATGTGTCAATTTCTGGAGGTCTTGTTGTAACTGGTAGTGTTCTTTTCGACGATCTTGATCTCACTGGGGACCTTGGTGTGACAGGAAATATTACTGGTGATTATTTAATTGCTGATACTTGTGTTTTGTCTGACATTATTACCGAAAAAACACTTGATAATGGTGTTATTATTGATTCTATAAGATTACGAGAGGACACTTTGATAACACCTGCCATGACGCTGGCTTCTCTTGAAGCAGTTGGCTCTGAAACAGATATTTCAATAGCGTTGATTCCAAAAGGGACTGGTGCAATTATTTCTGATACACCAGATAATGCTGTGGCCGGTGGTAATCAGAGGGGTGATAATGCGGTAGATTTACAACAAATTAGGACAGTTGCTGACCAGGTAGCAAGTGGAAATCAATCATGTGTATTGGGTGGTAGCTCAAACAAAGCAACAGATACTTGCACTTCGGTCTCGGGTGGTTGTTTGAATACAGCATCAGCAACAAATGCTGCAGTTTCTGGAGGTAGTGGAAACACATCTTCTGGTGCTAATTCTTGTGCGCTTGGTGGGGTTACAAATACTGCTTCAGGAGCACAATCTTCAGTTTGCGGTGGTGGAACAAATTCTGCATCTGACGCTTGTTCTTTTGTTGGTGGTGGTTGTTTTAACGCAGCATCAGATGTTAATGCTTCGGTTTTGGGTGGGATTTCTAACACAGCTTCAGGAGCACAATCTTCAGTTTGTGGCGGTCAATCGTGTAACGCAACTGGGGATAACTCAACTATTAGTGGTGGTCAATCGTGTAACGCAACTGGTACTGCTTCAAGTATTCTTGGTGGTGTTTCCAACACAGCATCAAATACAAATGCGACCACATGTGGTGGTACAAATAACACAGCAAGTGGTCAAAACTCTTTCGTTGGTGGTGGGTCTGGAAATTCTGCCACCAGTTTGAATAGTACCATTTCTGGAGGATTAAATAACACTAATTCAGCTAACCAAGCAACTATTAGTGGCGGAGAAGGATGCACAAACTCTGGTGTCAATGCAACTATAGGTGGTGGGACTCTTAATACTATCCCAGTTTTTTCTACTGCTGCAACTATTTGTGGGGGAGAAAGTAATAATAGCTCGGGTATTGCAAGTAGCGTTACTGGCGGGAGAACAAATACAGCCTCTGGTGATCTGTCTATTGTACTTGGTGGTATTAATAATACTGCTAGTGGTCACTACTCAATTGCCGCTGGGAATAGGGCAAAAGCAATACACCAAGGAAGCTGTGTTTTCGCGGATTTTACTGCAGCTGATTTCTCTTCTACTGCCACTGATCAATTCTCAAGTAGATTCTCTGGAGGTTATAAATTTATGGGAGGATCTGTTGAAATAGATACTGTTGCCAATGATAACACCGAAGATAAATTATTAACATGGAACTCTACTTCTAAGGATGTTGAATACAGGGATGTCTCTTCATTACCTCTACCTGCAGAATTATGGGGTGGGATCAATACTGACGTGAATGGTTTGACTACTACGATATCTGTTCAGGGTACCTTGGTAATTACAAATGCTGTTACTACGCTTGATACCTCAAGTGATTTTGATATGCCTGTAAACGGTAGACTTCGTTATACTGGAAGTACCTCATATACTTTTATGGTTCAAGCTAATGCAACCGTTGATGTTATCGGAATCTCAACCCTAACTTGTGTACAGATTAAACCACTTCTTAATGGTGTAACTCCAATCCCCGGTTGCACTTCATATACATGTACATCAGTCGGAAATGGTAACAAATCTCTTGGATGTCAAGGTTTTGTAACATTGGCAACAAATGATTATATTGATTTTATGGTTACAAATAACAGCAACACAGATAACTTGAACGTATATGCTTACAATTTAACGTGTAATAGAATGTAAATGAAAGACAAACTTTGTTTATTTTTTATTTTATTCTGTGTATATAGAAAGCGAAGCTTATAATAAAACATGAGCCACCTAATCTTTTCAAATCAATACGAGCATCAAACGTTTCCTCTAGTTTCTCATTCTGTGAATTCTACAGCTACGGAGACCATAATTGAGGGTGGATTACAATTACCAGATCTCACTGAATCTTTAATAAATACAAAAGTATTAACAGTTGATGATGGATTGGGAATTGTAAGTTATAGTCCAAGAAATCCTTTTGATCAAGATTTGAACACAACAGATTCTCCGGAATTTGTTAATATGACATTGACAGGAGTTCCAAATGACGACTTAGAAAATAAAGTTGTTGTTTTAGATGCTGGTACTAATCAATTTGAGTGGAGGAATGCAACAAGCATAATTAATAATCCTTTTGATCAATCATTGTCAACAATAAATTCACCTAGTTTTGTTAATCTTAGTTTAACAGGTATTACTGAAAATCAATTGTTGACAAGAGTAGTTGCTCACAACGCCGGCACAAATCAATTGCAGTGGAAAACTGTTAATGATCCTGATCAGAGCCTTGATACTACTGATTCACCAACATTCCAAGGACTCTCACTTACTGCTATTCCTCAAGACGATACTAATACTAAAGTTCTTACTATTGATGCTGGAACTGATGCGTTGGAATGGAGAGACCAATCTACCATAAATACTGCTTCTTTAACATCTGCTGGAGGTACTTCTCTTGTTAACGATGGTGTTGGTCCTGCTTTGGCAACAAAGGGACTTGTAGCTGGTACTAATGTCTCATTTGTTGATAATGGAACTGACATAGAAATCATCGCTGCTGGAACTGGAACTACGGTGGTTAGCTTAGCTTCTGCTGGAGGAACTGAAACATTAGTTAATGATGGAACTGGTCCAGATATGGTAACTAAAGGTTTAACAGCAGGGGCAGGAATCACATTGACACCTACAGCGAATGACATTACAATTGCTGCAACGGCCAGTGCCCCTTTTGATCAGGATCTTAATACAACTGACAGTCCTTTATTTGAAAATTTATCAGTGGGTGATTCTGTTGGAGCTGGAAATTCAAAAGCAAGACTCCGTGTTGTTGCAGAACCAATTCCTCCTGGTCTTGGATTCCCAGCTGGTATCATTCTAGAAAGAGAAGATTATCTGTCTGGAGTTCCCATGATTCAGATTTTGGCTGAAGCCAGAGATGATCAGGCTATCTATTTTGATTCAGCATGTATGAATGACTCCCAAGAAAAATCTAATTCGGTAAATTCCAATTTTAAATTATCAAAGGATTCAACTTCTTTGAAATTCTCAGGTGATTCTGGAATTATTGAAGGATCTGTTGTTACCTTTAACGACTTAATGACTATTGACAATTCAGCTGTTCTTGTTGACTCTGCCATTGAACTTCAGGCTGACCAGATGGTAATCCCATCAGCTCCATCTGTCAATGTAGCTCAAAATTTTGATGTTTTGGTACGTGATGGTACTAATCCGTTTGAGACTCGTCCTATGAGTGATGGTGCCTATGGTAGTTTGTATTCGGCTTTTAACAACAGTATTGACCTCGATATGTCTGGCGGTTCATATGTCGACGTGGACAACATCACTACATTTCTGTCTGAATCTTATTTGTTCAGCCAGCCTAGCAACGGAGTATTACAGTATGATGGAACGAATACTTGTAAATTTGAAGTATGTTATTCAATGACATATACTAATTTACAAAGTATCCCCATTACTCTTAGCTCACAATTACAAAAGAATAGTCTTAATTATGCACCTAGTTTGGCCACTGTGACAGCTGATACTCCTCAATTTGCATATACAGATGTTAGTAAAGAGTGTTTTATAGAATTAGCAAACGGAGATCAAATTAATCTTGGTGTCATAAATGGAACAAATCTTTTGGATATGCGTGTTTCATTGATTAACATCACAATTAAAAAACTAGCTGATTCTGCTGTATTGTCTCCTCCAAGTGCCGGACGTGGCGAAATTTATTACCCTACTGAAAATTTAACAGTCACACCTATTGCTTCTGTCGGTGTAGGTGTAAAAGTAGTCGGGACTACTGTTGCATATGCCAATAATTTGAATTTTGATATGCCTGCTGACAATCGCCTTAGATATACTGGAACTGGTACTGCTATTGTCCACTGTGGTTGTAGTTTTACATTCTCGGCCACTACAAATGGGGTAGAAAACATGAATATATATGCAAGGATTTTAGAAACCGATCTTGTTACATACCGAGAAATTCCAGCCAGTGAATTAGATATAACAACTAGACAAGCCTCTGATAGGATATCTACAGCTTGTCATTGGTTCTGTGATCTAGCTCAAAACGAATCAGTTGAGATGTGGGTGAAAAACATTACTAACACAGATGACCTAGTGTTTGAACACCTAAATGTTTTTGGTATGAAAATGGGAGAACTTTAGGGATTCACAACTCAACTGAGTCCTTCAGAAGTGCAAGCACTTGAAAAGCGAAGCACAACTTAATTAACTTATATCAAGATTTGACATACAAGTGCGTAGCACGTCGGAGACCTGATATAAATTAATCACGGGGGTGTGGGCTACGACTTCGGTGACCTTTATCTACAGAATTCCTGGAATGAGCTTCGCTCCCTCTTTTCTTCTTGGGTGGGGTGTCCGGGCCCTTAGGCATTGGAATTGGACGTGTTTCACATATATCACGTTCCCCTGAACCCGTTTTAATGGTTTTGCAGACTAACGCAGTTCGAGAACATAACTTCTCTTGGTGACAAACTACACAAGTATGTATACTCTTGGTAAGTAAATAGCAATTATCACAAATATGGTCGTGTTTTCCTTCAGTGTCCTTAGACATGTTCTTTTAACAATCTCCGATTCTTTAATATTAGTCAATATTTTAATATATACAAATTGTTCCAAGGATACCTATCACAAAGCGACTAAATATATTAGATGTCCTAGACATGATTTGCATGCAAGCGCGAATCTGCGACGTAACAGGTTTCTTTTGTTTACCTTGTGTTCTTCTTTTAGGTCTTTTAAGTTGGCAAGCCATTTGTAGTAAGTCAATATTTTAATATGTACAAATATTAAAAAATGGGAATTTACACTTTTTTTTATAATTTTATTTTATAATTTGTAAAAAAGTGTAGAAAATGGGGAAAAGTCCTTATTCTTTGAATTAGAGATTTATGGTCTAAAGTTAGGATTTTGGAAAGCTGGGAATATAAATCAGTGGTCAAGAAATGCTAGGGACGCTTCTCTGCCTGTCTGTCTTTCAATCTATGGTCTGTCTATTTTTTTTGCCAAAATTGGCAAATTTACATATATGTAGCCTTGCCAATTTTGACAAAATCCTTAATTTGAGACCTGTTCCAGATTCAAAGGCTGTAATTTATCTTTCTGGTAGTATTTAGGTTTCAGATAGTTATAGAAGAACTCCCATGGATTACTAAGGTCATAAGAATAGTTATCATTTTTAACTCCCTTCCGCATAGACCTATTTCTTTTAGCAGTCAGCTTTGTACCAGCCCAATCAGCCAGACATTGGTTAAGTACCTGCTTCATTTTCAGCTTTTCATTTTTAGTTCTAACCCTAATATTGAAGCATTTGGCAATCCTCTGAAAGATATCATTTTCTTCAAGTTTTTGAAAGTCTGCTTCTGAGAAGGTATTTTTATTGTAGGTAGAATCTATACCTAAAATACTAAAAATGTCTTTGATAACTTCAAGTTGTCTAGTTTCTTTTGGTACTTGCTGAATGAAACCTTTTGAACCAGGAAGATCTTCATTCATACAAATTCTGATATCTTCTTCTTTTTCTAGGCGGACGTGTTCAATGTGTTTAGGATTATCAAGCCAATTTTCGAAGCAACCAGGAAGTTGATCAGAATATTCTTCATAAGGTGTAGTTCTTATGATGTGAAACATTTGTTGTTGGAAGTTATCTTGGAATTCAAATTTCAAGATTTCAAGTTTGTCCTCGACAGTAGCCACGTTATCTTGCAATTTGGCAAATTTAGCCCAATAAGCTTCATGTGTCAAACTTTCAATATTGGAGTAAGAATATTTTTCAAGATATGTTAAAATTTCTGACTTTTTCTCTTTTTTCTCAAAAAAAAAAAGAGAACTATTATTTTCCGAGACAATGTTGCAGTGATCCATGTAAGCTAATAAAAGATTGTTAATTTGGCTATGATGCCATGCTTTTTCATGAAAGTAGTTATACAATGATTCTGAAATCCATCCGAATTCACCATCTATCCATTGAATGACAAACCCATATTTTGCATATAGATCTTTATCAGCTGCTTGACTAATTTTGAATTGCCTTTCAATAAAAGGTCTTGTGAGAGGAATATCAACAGTATGATTTTTCCGATCAAGAATTGAATAGTGAATAATTTTATTTTTGAAATTTCTAACTCTGTACATACTTTGAAAAGTATCTCTAATCATAGACGAGTAGGTTGAAAAGTAAACAAATAAGTTATCAAAGTGTACTTGATCAAATGACACACCGACAGTGATAGTTGGTGTATAAATTAACAAGTCAACCTTCCATGCATCTTGAATGTTTTTAAAGTCACTATTTTTATCATTATCATCTGACTCTTGTGAATAATATTTGTATTTTACCCTATTTCTGTCGGCCCATTCTAAGAGTCCAGATTCAAGAACCTTTTTCTTACTAGTTGAATGCAATACACATTTTTCCCCTTGTCTAAGTTTTTCTTGTATTTTAAAAATCATATCATCAAAATCGGGCATCCTAATCATGTATCTTTTTTCAGTAGGTTTCCAAGTGTTCACTATCAATTGATAGTCAGTCCGGAAGAAATTCATTTTTGTAACATCCGATTGTGTTGCAAATGCATCGCAAACAACAAAGTTTTTAGCTTGTTTGAATAATTTCTCTAACTTGACTGCATTTGCTTGATATCGCTTTCCCATTAATTCTCTGGTACAGAATTCACAGAATATACTTCTTATTTCATCTCCGATTACGAGATCCCAAATGAACATGTCATCATTTTGAAATTTGTCTAATGAATGAACGCCCATGACGTACCCCTTTTTAACATTTGATATCGATTTAGATCTGTGATCTTTGTAAATTTCAAAGAAAGGATCTTCCGCTGTACATATTTTTTCTTCTATTAGTTTTTTATTAACTTTTGCATGAATTTCTCTTGCATATTGAATTCTTTGTGACAATATAAGAATCTTGCTATTGGGATTTCTTTTCAAAAGTTTTATGATCAAATTTGTAAAGGCATATGTTTTACCTGTTCCTAGTTGAGATTTGATGAAGTAATTTTTATCAAGGTCAATGTCTTTTACATATCTAGAACAATATGAAACGTCATTTTGGTCTTTTAAAATTGGTGATCTTGGATCAATTTCAGCAGGAATACCCATTCTTTCGGATGAGGGGGTCGCATTTGCTGTTTTGATATAAATTCTTTCAGACACATTTTTTCTGCAAAATAGAAAAGCAGATCCATCTGCATTAATTTTAATTACAGCTGTGTGGTCATTTTCATGCATTCTGCCACATGTACTAGAAAAACATGGCTTTCTCACTAAAGTGTTAAAATTCAAAAAAGGATATCTAAGATCCCTAAATTCATATCTAATTTCAGACCACGCTTTCTGTTGGTATTCATAAAATAATCCAATAATTTCAGAAACATCCAACTTATCAGATTGAGTTTGGGGAAGATTCCCAAAAGTCATTAAGTCTGGCTGTTTTTGCACTGGCTTAATGCTTGGGTCCGATGGAAGTTCATGGCTCGGGAGCTCTGTGTGTTGAATCAAATCATTTCGGAGACAAGCTTCGCTGTGGCTTTTTAAAAATGGAAAATATTGAACCATAGAATCTAAAAACTCAAATTTCATTTGCGGAGTACGCCCAATGGAATCATAAAATGGCAACAGAACTGTTGTGTTACCTTTCTTTTTTGAGAATAAAGTCCTGAAAACCCTATTCCTTGTATAAATGGCTTTGTCAAAGTTTTTTAGGATGGGATCTTTATCGAAATTTTCTTTAGAATGCATTTTGTCAAAAAATAATTTATGTGAATTCATTGAATCAAAACACCAAAGTGAATTGTAAATAAAATGAAATGATACTTTCCAAAATGACCCACATTGTCTTGACCCATCCAAAACAATCATTAACTCAGGATCATAATCAGGCACATGGGTGTCCAAAACTTTGTTAATTTTAGAAATGATTTCTTCAGAATATGATTTACCAGGGTCCTCAGGGGTCTTTTCATCATAATCAAAGAAAAGCTTTGTTGGTAAATCCGGTCTAATTAACTCAAACCAATTCCTGCAATTTTTAGTTTTGAAATGAGTTTCAAAATGTTTGTAATTCCGATAACAATAGTAGGTTCTCCCCTTTTCTTCTGTACACATATAACAAGAGAATTTATTGAGTTCCCCATACGCTAAACATCTGTCTTGTGGTTTGCTATCCTTACCCCAAAAGCTAGCTGCCCCCAGCATACTTCTGTTTTTGTAAATGTGTTGGTGTGATTCAATTTTAACTTGTGAAAAAGATTCCATTCTTATATATATTAATATAATATTTTTATTTTCCTTAAATTATATTAATATATCTTAAAAATAACTTTAAGTCCTTAATATTTATTATTCCCGTTTCCAAATAAATGGATATTTTTCTGAGTCAATGACACTTTCTTTTCCCGACTCTTTTTCTTGTTGAATTTGAGAGTATAAGTCAAGGTCCCTTATAAGGAATGCCATTTCCGGATCTTCCAACAAATTATGTCCAACTACATATCTTTTGAAATCACTAATTTTATTAGCCCTAGTCCTAATATTAGAATAGGAAAGTCTTGCATAATCAATAATAGAACTAATAAATTCCCAATCAGTCGGAGATACCCAATCATCTGTCTCATCAGTTCCCTCGAACGGGGCAGAGCCCCCCTCCTTTAAACTTTTAATAAATATAATATCCTTTTTAGAAATAGTCATGCCTTTATTAATAGAAAATATATTAGTTATGTAGTTTGTCTTTTGACAATACTACGTATTACAATCCCAAGGTGAGCTCGCTCACACTGACTTCAAACTAATTGTAAATAGGTATTTCAAATAGTCAATACCATAGTTGTCCCCACCTAGATTCTGGACTGGTGCATGAACTAGATCACCAAATTCATCATATAAATCAATAATAAGATCAACAACATTCCTTGGTCTAATCCTTGTATGATGGATAGAATATATTTCTCTCGTAACAGTACTTTCAGCCTTGTCTTCTTGAGGATGCAATATGATTCTTTGAAGGTGCGAGAAGTTGTTAAATTTAGTGGTCTTACTAAATGTATTCGACAAGACCTGGCCTTCCTTGAGGTTACTAATAAGTACATCTATATAGCGTGAATACAAACCCCTTGCGATAACAGTCTGTGATAGAATACTGGAATCTGTGATGAAAAGTCCAGAACAAGGTCTAGCTCTATCAATATGTGAACTTGAGACAAATCTGAAGAGATTGTTCCCGGTCACCGTGTATTCACCTAATGATCCAACAGGTACAACAGCCAAGGTAAATGTAACTGCCGACCCGGCTGCATTCAATGCCACTTGGATGGCTGTCATTAAGGCAGCAATTGTATAGTTACCATTAGGGATAGTAGCACTAAATTCTGCAGCATCTACATCACTCCAGAATGTAATAACATTGTTTCTATCATTAATGTTAGGGATTAAATTATCAAAATGATAGCTCTTCATCCCCACGTGGGTAATTTGCTGTTTTACAAGACCAGAAGTATCTTGATAACTGGCTGCATTATACAGTGTATCTGATAATCTGTCGCTAGAATCAATGAACAATAGACTTTCGTTGTCTATTTTAGCTTCTCTTTGGATAAATTGAGCCATATTCTGTATATATATAACCTATTATTATTTTATTTTGTTAATAATAATATACTACTTTGATATGTATAAAACGATTAACATTTATTCTTGTGAAAAGTACAAAAAATATGGTAATGGGAGCGTCTCGACAAGGATTGACTATGATGACGAAGATGACTTCATAAAAAAGAAAAAAGAGGCCCAAGAAAGGCAACGTTTGATTAATAGACAGTACAGAGCAGACTATCCCGTTAAAAAAAGAACAATGGCAAAGGTTAAGGTGCCAGGATCAGACCAATTAAACGCCAAACAAACAATGATGGTAAATAATGGTAAGGCTGGAATATCTCCAAAGCAGAATTTTGGATTAAACATCAAGAGTAACCCGTTTAGCGACACTATATCAGGTTTGCCCGATTTGAAGCTAGACAAAAATACGGGAAATTCAGTGGTTCTTCTAGGGTCAAGTAAGGCAGGAAAAACAACTTTACTTATCAAATTATTTGAAGAGTATTTTTGCTCAAAGGATGCACCATCATTTAAGTCAGGATTCAAACAAGAGCCTATTTCAGTTCTATTTTCTGTAAATATGCAAGCAAAGATATATCAAGCCCCTGTTTTTAAAAAGGTGATAAAAGTAGATAAATTTGAAAAAGAGTCAGATCTCCTGATTAAAAAAATGAAAAAGATAAATGCCATGAATAAGAATAAATTCAATTATATGATAGTATTAGACGATATTGTAGATGCTAAATATTCCAATGTCCTCAACAACCTAATCTTAACTTATAGAAATTCCAATTTCAGCAGTGTTATTAGCCTACAGTATCCGTACCTTTTGTCTAAATCTTCAAGGTCTTCTATAAACCAGTGTTTTTTTGGTGCATTCAATACCGAGGAAAGCATAGAGGCTGTCATAAAGTCATTCCTAGGTTCACAGTTTGCAAGAATGGGATACACAACTTTACCAGCTCAAATAGACCTCTACAGAGAGCTTACAAAAGATTATCATTTTCTCTACTGGTATAGTCGCGAAAGGCTGCTAGTCCGATTCAAATTGGACTTGAACAAAAAATAATATCTATGACAATAGTAACAAGAAAACGAAGTTTGCCTAAAGACACATGGACGGAATACTTCGTGAAAGGAAACAGATGCCCGATGTTAGTCAGCCAATAAATATTGCGAAAGCAAAACAAGGTAAGAAAAAAGACAAAATGGAAATTGAGCTCCCAACTGACCATATGCAACTAGTAGATTTTAGAAGTCTGTTGCCTGTTAAAGGGAGGGACGGGAAAATCGGGAAAACTGTGAAACGTGAAAAAGTTGTGGACTATATCAAACAACAGGCAGAAATAATTAACGAATTAGATGATCTCTAATCCGTAAACTTAATTTATAATTATGAGTTTAGTCCCTAGACTTAGCTAAAGCACAAAAAATCATAATTATTTATTCTAACATTAAGGTCTGTTCTATGTGTTCTTCAGAGTATTCTTCTTCATAACCACTAGATTCTTCATCGGATTCACCTTGATGGTGAACTATTTGGTATGAATACAATAAGGTTCGTCCACTAACATATCCAGGAAGACTGTAGATATCTAATCTAGTCTTTGAGACCATATATATCGTTATTTCCGATAGATCATATGAGTTGTCAATATAAGCATTGAGATTGGTCAATGTCTGAGAATACGATCTATTCATACAGATAACATCTGACTCATTAGTTGCAATCGTAGTTTCAACAAGAACAAACATCTTTAATATTACATATTATATTTATTTTAATTTATTGCAATTGCTTATTATTTGCAATTGCTCGATTTGACACCTTACCACCAGCTACTTTTATGTTGATGACATTAGGTCTTACTTCCATTGCTGAAGGTCTTATCACACCACTTTTAATAGCTCTCTTTGTTCTTGGAGATTTTTTTGCTTTCTTCAAGGCAGCTTGTTGACGAATTAACTTGTCATTCTCAACACTCTTTCTAGCCATAATCTGACTCGTCTTTTTAATTTGTTCTTCAATTGATTTTTCCATTCTTTCTTCCCTTTTCAAGTTTCTTTCAACAACAGTCAAATTATTTTGTACTTGTCTGTTCCTTGCTTGATCAGGAACTGGACTGTTAAACCTAATCAAAAGCTTATCTCTTTCTTCTTTTAACAATGCAGCCCTCTTTTTGGCATCATTCAGTTTTGTGACCATGTCAAGTAACCCCTGCATGCTTTTCAAAGACAATTTTGGATCATTGTTCAACAATTGATATACGTCTGAACCAACACCTAAAACAGGTCCAAGTAATTCTAATTTTCCCTCCAATGCCTTGTATTCTGGGCTATCTTTCAACTTATCCCAGATTTTTTGTGTCTTTGGATCAGAAAGTAGGGCGGCACCAGCAGCCAAACCGACTGTGCCAGCAACACCAGCAATCGCTGCTTCTTTAAGACCAGGAGCGACTTTTCCACCCAATCCTTCCAAAATATCTTTATCAGATTCTGGTTTTTTGGGTAAATCTTCTAATTCTTCAGAAACTGTTTTTGGTGCTTCTTCTGGAACAGGTGGTTTCGGTAATTCATCAACACTCGGAGGTACAGGTTCTTTCAGACCACCCCTAGGAGTAGCTGGTTCCATAGGTTCTTCTGGATCGAATACACCTCCAGCTTTCTTTTCTTCTTCTGTCATAGGTTCACTTTCTTCAATAGTCTCAGTTTTTAATTTTTCCATTAATTCTTTTGCTTCAGCTTCAGTTGGGCCGAATTCTTCGGGTGCACCAGTCAAAATGTTAGCTATTTGGCCTGAATATTTATTTGGCATTCTCCTAAAATAAGGATTTTCAGGTAATTTACTAAACAATTCCTGTTTCTCAGCTAAAGTATAAGGTCCTTTTGGATCCAAGATTTTTCTAATAATTGGTAATCTTGTCTTTCCTGTGAACCCACCTTCTCCAAAATTAAGAGAACCATCAAAGTTCAATGGTTTTGTAACATTCTTTATCATATTCTGAACTGATACTGGAATTTTTGGTGACAATGTCCCATCCAATTCTTCATGTGGAATGTGAATGTCATCAATTGCATCTGGAAATTTATCATGAATTTCTAGATTTGTTCTTGGATCTGCTGGTTTACCCTTTGGCTCTATTTCCGTATGTTTATCAATAAGATCTTGAGCTGCTTTTTCATGTTCTGGCAAGATGTCAGCATCAATTCCAGTGAATTTTTCAAAGCCCTCAACTCCACTTCTGATCTTGTCAGCTACCCAATCTTCACCCTTACCTAATTCTTCAGCACCCTTTTTGATTATAGAACCAAGTATTGGAACTTTTTCAGCTGTTTCAAGAAGAGCATTATTAGCTACCTCTTTGGAAGCATCGACAAATTTATTGACTGGAGTTTCGTCTAAGAATTTACTTACAATTTCTTCACCAATTACTGGAGCCAAGAAAGCCATATTATTAGTATATATGTAGATTTTATTTTTGATAGAATCTCAAGAATCAATAATTTATTCCTGGTCCATGGAAACTGTTACCGGTCGGCGAAAAAAATCCAGGTCCATGGAAACTGTCACCGGTTTGCGAAAAAAATGAATCCTGTTAACATTATTTAAGTTACACCGGAATGACTGGCCGAAAGTCTCCCGAGAGCATAAATATTCTTCTAAATATGAAATATATTTATGGTCTACCTAGTGGTAATATATAGAAAATAGTCAAAATAGTCTAAATTTATGGTTTATAAGAGCATAATTATGGTAAGGACTCTAAATTACTAGAAATTATGGTCTCAGATTATGGTCTTGTGACTCTTTTAAGCCCTAAATAGACTAAGCCGGAAATGCTAAATACCAGCTATATATATACCTGGTATTT
>JAAHTG010001447.1_pt1 | contig 16174 bp, 12 predicted proteins | sample 6116081 | NCBI WGS metagenome assembly JAAHTG01 (sample SAMN13939989, study PRJNA603662) | sponge metagenome | isolation source: marine sponge | host: Mycale hentscheli | place: New Zealand | collected 2005 | reverse complement strand
TGGTTGAACCAGCATTATATTAAGGAGGCGGACCAGCAACGATTAGCGAAAGCCCTCGCTCGGAGGCTCAACAAACGGGGTATCGGTTTGTGTGGTGGACCAGACGCTACAGAGGTCGTTGAGGTGCTTCGTGATCGGGTCCAGACTTTGGAAGACATGGTGGATGGTGCATTGTATCTTTACCAGGACTTTGAAAACTATGATGAGAACGCAGCAAAAAAACATCTCCGACCCGTTGCGGCAGAATTACTAACCGCGCTGTCTGAAAAGCTTGCGACCATTCCAGAGTGGGAAACGGTGGGAATTAATCAGGTAATTGAGGATCTCATGGCTGAAAAAGAGGTGAAACTTGGAAAAATAGCCCAGCCTCTCAGGGTGGCAATTTCTGGTGGGTCAGCGACCCCTTCCATTGACGTTACAATGAAATTGGTGGGTAGGGAACGGGCGCTAAAAAGAATCCAACACGCTTTGGAGTTTATTGATCAAAGAGCTCAAAATAATCCTTGATCAGGAAAGAATCTAGTCGTAGAATACGCGACCTCTTCGGGGGCCATAGCTCAGCTGGGAGAGCGCAACACTGGCAGTGTTGAGGTCGGCGGTTCGATCCCGCCTGGCTCCACCAGATTTCCTGATTACATATCTTGAAGAGAAGTGAAGTAATTAGCTTGAAGTGCTTGGCTTAAGTAAATAGTTTGAATAATGAGCTTAAATAATTGGCTCAAATAGTGAGCTCAAATAATTAGCTTTTACTGCTGTTTTACTAAAAGACCACATTAAATATAATCAGTTTTGATGTGGTAGTTAACGATGGTACAATTCCATCACTGACAGTTTATACTGTCCCCATCGTCTAGTTGGCCTAGGACACCGCCCTTTCACGGCGGCGACAGGGGTTCGAATCCCCTTGGGGACGCCATAAATTTTATGCTGGCAAGGATGCTGGTAATCGAAAAGGGCTCTCCGCTTCCCTCTTTTTTCCTGCCTGTATTTGATTCATACTTTATGTGCGTGTCTTTGTACGTCTCTTTGTGCACGCCTTTGTACATGTCTTTGTCTTTGTTCCTGATATAGGTTTTAACGTTGTTTTTCTGATGTGGTTCCTACTACAATTTTTGACGAGATTATTAGTTTCACTACATTTCGCTTTTTGTCTGTGTTGATGGAATTCTTCTGGCGCTTTTGTGGTGGATGGATGTTTGACAGGATTTTCGGAAATTAATTTTTTGTAATCCAGTAACGGGTTCAAGACGAGAACAATTTACTTTATGTATGGTCTTAAGAAATAACTTCTTCAATTGAATTTCCATGAATCGAATATTTATTGTTTTGCTGATGTTTCTCAGTCAATTTGTTAGTGCGGATGGCCAGGTGATAAAAAATAATGTAGATGAAAAGCAATATCGGTCAATTGTTCTGGAGAACGGGCTAAAAGTACTGTTGATCTCTGATCATAAAGCGGACGTTGCAGCGGCCTCTCTGGACGTGCATATCGGCAGTGGAACCGATCCCCAAGGGTGGGATGGATTGGCCCATTTTCTGGAACACATGCTTTTTCTCGGCACCGAAAAATACCCTGAAGCTGGGGAATATCAGGATTTCATAAAGAGCCATGGTGGTAATCACAACGCATACACCGCGCTGGCTCACACTAACTACTTTTTTACCATCCATGCCGATAAATTGAGCTCTGCATTGGATCGGTTTTCGCGTTTTTTTATTGATCCTCTTTTTGACGAGGTCTACGTTGACAGGGAACGCGCTGTGGTTCATTCAGAATACCAGGCGAGATTAAAGGACGAAGGTCGGCGTATTTGGGACGCAGGGAAAGTCTTGCTCAATCCCGCCCATCCAGCATCTGGATTCACCGTGGGTTCACTAGACACCCTCAGGGACCGTGAGGGGATGACGGCCAGGGATAAGCTAATTGAGTTTTACCATCAGCACTATTCAGCCAGTATCATGACTTTGGCTGTGTTAGGTAAGGAATCCCTTGATCAATTGGAGATGCTGGTCAAGGAACGTTTCTCCGGGATAGTAAACAAGGATAATGAGGTTCCGGTTTTTATGGTGCCTTATGTCAATGAGGAGTTAATGCCTGCCAGGCTTTCGATTTTGCCGGAAAAAGACCGAAACAATTTGATGTTTCAATTTCCAGTGCCATCGACGCTTCAGGAATATCGTTCGAAGCCCCTCAGTTATATCGCCAACCTGATTGGCCATGAGGGTGAGGGGTCTTTGCTGGCGAAACTGAAAACTCTGGGGTGGGCTGAAGGTTTAAGCGCAGGATCCGGTTATCTGGATACGGTAAATGGAAGTTTCACAGTGTCGTTGAAGCTAACAGAAAATGGCCTAAAGCACATTGATGAAATTGGGTCATTACTGTTTCAGACGATCTCCCTTATAGAACAAAAAGGGATTGAAGAGTGGCGGTATCAGGAGGAGAGTCAACTTGCCGGGATTGCAATACAGTTTTCCAGTGAAGCCAATCCAGGAGCCCTGGTGCAATCCCTTGCAGCAAGAATGCATCAATATGAGACGCCGGAGGTGTTGAGTGGCCCATATTTGATGACTGAGTTTAAGCCAGAGCGTATCCGGGAGATTCTGTCTTACCTTATTCCTGGGAACGTTAATGTCACTGTGATTTCCAAAGAGCTGGAGGCGGATTTTGATTCTCGAACGTCTTTTTATGATGTGAGTTACGCATTGGAGCGAGTCAATGAAGAGAATCTTGAACTCTGGAACAAAGCGAGGTCAGTCTCTGATGAAGGTGATCACGAACTAACCATGCCGAAACCCAATCCATATATTCCAGCTCGGTTGGAGGCCCAATCGTTGAAATATCTTTCTCCGGTTCCGATGCAGATTAAAGGGCAGGATACCATATCTCCCTGGTATAGAGCGGATACTGATTTTAGTCTTCCAAAGGCGTCTTTTTATTTCAGCGTCAAGTCACCTTTGGCGAATGATACCGCTTTAAATTCGGTAAATCTGGCAGTGATGATGAGACTGTTAAATGAACAGTTGAGTACATCGATTTATCCTGCTTATCTCGCAGGATTAGAATATTCTCTGTATAGACATTCCCACGGTTTCTCTGTGCGAGTTAGTGGGTTTGAAGATAAACAATCTGCCTTGCTATCCGCGATACTGGGTGCAATTGAGGGCCCTGAGTATGATTCAGATAAATTGGAATTGATTAAGTCTGATTTGACCAGACAATGGGAAAATGCTTCAAGAGACTCACCTTCCAACCAGACCATCCGTAATATTTATCGCATGGTGATGGATCCTTCATGGAGTGAATCAGAAAAGCTGGCGGCCATCGATGAGGTTTCCATCGATAGCTTGCGGTCCTGGTTTCAGTCTTTTCTTGCCAGGGTAAGCGTTAATGTGTTGTCCCATGGTGACGTGTCTTTTGACAGGACGGTTGAAAGAAGCAACATGTTGAATCAGATTTTCAAGGATCGTGTGATTCTGGAAAAGACGAAACGGACCCAGCCCCGAATGTTTTTCGACGGTGCAAAGTACCTTCGAACCATGGACATTGAGCACAATGATTCCGCGTTGGTAATGTATTTTCAGGGAACAGAAAGGTCGGTTGAACAAAGGGCTAAAATGGCTCTTCTGAGTCAGTTAGTTGAGTCACCGTTTTATAATAATCTGAGAACAACTCATCGGGTTGGCTATCTGGTTTATGCGAATGCCATTCCCATTCTGGAATTGCCCGGGATATTTTTCTCGGCACAAAGCCCTAGCCATTCTCCCGTAGACATGGAAAAGTTGATGAGTGATTTCCTGGACCATTTTGATGATTATCTGAATGAGCTTTCTGATGCTGAATATCAGCAGATCGTAACGGGATTGGTTAATAAAGTGCTGGAGAGGGACAAAAAGCTGACAACCAGAAGTGGCCGGTATTGGACGGAAATTGATTTAGGCAAGCATGAATTCGACAGTCGAGAGAAAATGGCAGAAGCAATTAATACCCTGACTTTGGATGACATGAAACTCTATTTCCGTGAAACCATATTGGATAATGCCAGAAAGTTGGTAGTACAAACTCTCGGTAAGGGGTATGGGGGAGAGGTTGGGCTCATTGCGGAAGAAGGTTATACGAAAACGGGCGAGATCAATGAATTTCGAAATCGCCGGCAGTTTTAATTTGCGACCAGACTCTAGAACGCCAGTAGGTTTTCCCGAGTTTTACAATTAGTCTTTCCATGATTCGATTGAGGGCTGAATTAAAGGTCTAATTGAAGGCCTAGTTGAAGGCCCAATCAAGGACTCAACCGTCCGCCGGGTTAAATGTTAGCGCTGGATGAGGGTGAGCCTCTGATAAATTGACCTATGGGCTAATACGGTAATGTCACATGGCCAGGTTCTGTGATAGCACCCTATGCGAAAAATATAGAAAACGATAATTGTGATGAAAACGCCTGATCTAACGGAAGTCGTAGAGAAGATTGCCATTCACCTTGTTGAAAACCAGAAAACCATGGTGACCGCAGAATCCTGTACCGGTGGTGGCATCGCGTTTTCATTGACAGATTTGCCCGGAAGTTCAAATTGGTTTGACCGGGCGTACGTGACCTATAGCAATCAAGCAAAGGAGCAGATGATCGGAGTAAAAAAAGAGACTCTGAATGCATTTGGAGCGGTTAGTGAAGCAGTGGCGAAAGAGATGGCCATTGGCAGCTTACTGGACAGTCAGACTGACTATGCTCTTTCTGTCACGGGAGTGGCGGGCCCTGGGGGAGGGACTCCTGAAAAACCTGTTGGAATGGTGTGCTTCGGGTGGGCAGGAAAGACTAAACAAAATCGTGAATTCGCAATCACTGAGACTCAGTATTTCCAGGGAGACAGGCAGTCAATCCGACAACAAACCATTACCTATTCTCTTTCCTGCTTTTTGCAGGACTTCTTCGATGATTCATAGTCTTTGTTGCTTGTTTCTTACAGGCAATGAGGTTTGCTGGGATTGAAGAACACTGGCAATGAGGAGTGACAACTAATGGATAAAAAACATCAGAAATAACCTATAATAAGTGTCGTTTGGACGAGAGCTCCCGGATGTCTATATGAAAGACATAAGGATAGTTTTCAATATAGAAGTAGCTTTCGTCGAAAAAACGGTGGGACCAATATCGCTGGTATCGATTATTTTGGTCCAGAGTAGGATGCTCTGAATTTAGTCTCTGCCTATCTATCCGACGGTGTTTTACTTTACCCTCGGTGGCTTATTGATAATTTTATATAGTGTTCAAACGATATGAGTCTTGATTATCTTGATTTCGAAAAACCCATCGCCGAGCTGGAAGAGAAAATTGTTGAGCTCCAGCGTGCGAGCTCCAGCAGTAATCTTGACCTTGAGCAGGAAATTAGTCTTCTTCGACAACGGAATCATGAATCAACCAAAGCGATATTTTCAAAATTGGGTTCATGGCAAATCACGCAGCTAGCCCGGCATCCTCGAAGACCCTATACCCAGGACTACATCCAGCGAATCGTCACAGATTTCCAGGAGTTGCATGGTGATAGGATGTTTGCAGATGATCCAGCTATTATTACCGGACTTGGAACTATTAAAGGAAGAAACGTAGCCATTATTGGCCATCAAAAGGGCCGCGATACCCGAGAGCGAACCAGGAGAAACTTTGGTATGCCAAGACCGGAAGGGTATCGTAAAGCCCAAAGAGTCATGCGTCTTGCTGCGAGATTTCAATTGCCCGTTGTGACACTAATAGATACACCAGGCGCTTATCCTGGTGTTGATGCCGAGGAGAGAGGGCAAAGTGAGGCTATTGCGAGTTCCCTTGAAGTCATGACGACGATAAAAACCCCCATTGTTTCTGTTGTAATAGGTGAAGGTGGCTCAGGCGGAGCGTTGGCTATTGGAGTGTGCGATAAGTTAATGATGTTAGAGTATTCCACTTATTCGGTTATTTCTCCCGAAGGCTGCGCGTCCATTTTGTGGAAAAGCGCTGCCAAAGCGACAGATGCAGCAGAAGCCATGGGCGTGACAACTAAACAATTGTCACGCCTGGGTCTGGTAGACGAGGTAATTAAGGAACCTTTGGGGGGCGCTCATAGAGACTATGATGGAGTTTCAGAGGCGATAGAAAATGCGATTACCCGTTCATTGGATGAGCTGTGTGACGTTAGCCATGAGGTATTAATGGATCGACGCTATCAAAGACTTACTGGCTTCGGTAAATTTGAGCTCAAAAACTAGACACGACAAATTACCGGTCTTGCCCCAGGGCTATAAGAAATTTTCGAGCGAAGTATTAGCGGTAATTCTCTCCGAAGAAGTTGGCTCATTAGAGGATAGTCGTTTTGCTGTCGGATTCAGTGGGGGTTGTGATTCACAGGCGCTGCTTCATGCCATGTCAGACCTGAGACGCCACTATGACATTAATTTGTTGGCGCTTCACTTTGATCACGGCCTGAATCATGACTCCGTTCTTTGGCAGGAACAATGCGAACAATTATGTATTGATCTCAAAGTACCTTTTTTCTCCCATCGCCAGGTCATTAGGACGAAAGCTGGTGAAAGCCTTGAGGCCAGGGCCCGGGAAGCACGGTATGCCTGGTTTGAGCAGATTACGGATGAAGATCGAGTTATCCTGACTGCCCATCATTTTGACGATCAGGTTGAAACTGTGATGCTGAATTTGTTCAACGGAAGAGGCGTTGATTCACTGACCGGGATGAGGACAATTCGACCACTTTCCTATGGATCCAAACAGCTTTTGGTTCGGCCTTTACTTCAAATTCCGCGAAAAGCTCTGGAGAAATATAATCAGGAGCATGGTTTAAGTTGGATACGCGATCCTTCCAATCAGAGTGACACCTTCGATCGGAACTATTTGCGAAATCAGATTATGCCTCTGATTAAGGAAAGGTGGCCAGGGGCAGCAAAGGGAATTGGAGGAATTTCACAGAAACTACAGCGTCTGTCTGCGGTATATCAAAAGCATATTCTTGAATCGTATCGGTGTTGTGCAGAAGACTCAGTACGACGGCTTTTTTGCCTTGGTCGCTCTTTGAGTGTCCGTAAGTTATCAGAGCTGGATAGGTGGGATTACGTTGAGGTGTTACGTCTATGGATTCATCAGACGGGAAACCCTTCTCCCTCTAATGCGTTGCTTGAAGACACCTACAGGCAGATTAGTGGAGGTTATGCGGGTGCAGGTGGATTTCAGCACCAATCCTATGAAGTAAGAAATTTCGCGAATCGACTGTATTTAATGAGCCGGCTGGATCATGGCGTTAAAGTACCAGAGAAAATTAGTTACGATTTAGGTAACAGATTGTTTCCAACACTTGGTGTTAAATTGGTGATTGATTCCTGTCATGGCAAGGGAATTAGCGAAGCAAAAATAGGACGTGGCGTCGTTGAATTAGTTTGGAGGCAAGGAGGGGAGCGGATTACGTTACCTGGTCGTGATTTCCAACACCAGTTAAAAAAAATTTATCAGCAATACGGTATTCCTCCCTGGGAAAGAGATCGACTGCCGATGATTAAGGTGAATGCCAGAATTGTATGGGTTTGGGGGATCGGTGTATTGGATGACTATCAGTGTAAGGGGTCTGAAGTCGGTTTTTGTCCGAAATTCAAACCTCTTGACGATTGAGTGCCTGATGGATTTTTGATAAGCTACCGACCCGTCCGGAGAGCCGATTCTTAGGGTTTTCCACTATGAATTTTGATAAGCCCCTGAATTTTATCGTCGCTATTCTGGCAGGATTCTGGATATCGATAGAGTTTGCAGCACTGGCTTGTAGGTACCGATGTTCTCGGCTTGTTTGCCTTTTAAATCAAGCATTTTTCTACTTTTTTATTTGGTTAGGTGTGCTCTATATAGGTTTGGGATAGGTTTGGGATGGTCTTTAAATGAGTTTGACATATCCTTTTGACATATCATGCGGGCATCATTCTAATGATATTTGGACTGTGACTGGTCATCCATGACTAAATTAATATTTATAACCGGCGGAGTGGTTTCCTCTTTAGGAAAAGGTATTGCCTCGGCTTCTCTGGGAAGCATACTTGAAGCACGTGGGCTGAAGGTAACCATGATGAAACTGGATCCTTATATCAACGTTGATCCTGGCACCATGAGTCCATTCCAGCATGGAGAAGTGTTTGTTACGGAAGATGGGGCGGAAACCGATCTGGATTTGGGCCATTATGAACGTTATGTTCGAACCACGATGAGGAAAAGTAACAATTTCACCACGGGTCAGATATATGAAAGAGTCATTCGCCAGGAAAGACGGGGTGATTATCTTGGTGGGACCGTGCAGGTTATTCCACATATTACCAATGAAATTAAAAAATCCATTCTCAAAGGAGCTGGTTCTTCGGCGGATGTTGCCTTGGTTGAGATTGGTGGAACAGTTGGTGACATTGAGTCACTTCCTTTCCTTGAAGCCATTCGCCAAATGCGGGTTGAGTTAGGTAAAAAGAACACATTGTTTTTACACTTGACCCTTGTGCCAGAAATTCAGGTTTCCCATGAGATAAAAACCAAACCTACCCAACATTCGGTAAAAGAAATGCGCTCGATTGGTATACAGCCGGATATCCTGTTATGTCGAGTACGTGAATCGCTACCAGATTCCGCTCGCAAGAAAATCGCCTTGTTCACCAATGTCGAAGAACAAGCTGTAATTTCTGGTGTGGATGTTGATAACATCTATCGTATTCCTCATCTTTATGTCGAACAGAAACTGGATCAGATTGTCACAGAACATCTCCACATCGAAGCAGGGCCACCAGATATGTCAGAGTGGGATGAGGTTCTTGAAAATAGCCTGAACCCCGAAGGAGAGCTAACCATAGGGATGGTTGGCAAGTATGTCAGTCTTACCGAGTCCTATAAGTCGCTTTCCGAAGCGCTTATCCATGCAGGAATACAAACGAGGACAAAAGTTAATATTAAGTATATCGATTCAACAGAAGTCGAAGTTGACGGTACTGAAGTGATTGGTGATGTTGACGCGATACTGGTACCCGGAGGCTTTGGAGAAAGAGGCTTCATTGGAATGGTTGAAACAGCCAGATATGCCCGGGAAAACAACATTCCCTATTTAGGTATCTGTTTGGGGATGCAGGTTGCGACTATTGAGTTTGCAAGAAATGTGGTGGGCCTATCCGGTGCGTATAGTACTGAGTTTAATAAAGAAACAGAACACTCAATTATTGCATTGATCACTGAATGGATAGATGACAATGGTATTCGAGAGCTTCGGGATGAATACACTGACCTGGGAGGTACTATGCGTCTTGGCGCTCAGGACATTCATCTGAGTCCTGGTTCTATTTATCATGAAATCTATCAGTCGGATGTGATTCGTGAGAGACATCGACACCGGTACGAATTTAATAATAACTATATGCAGCAACTAGAGGAGGCAGGCTTGAGCTTCTCGGGTCGATCTTCCAATGGTCTGGTTGAGGTCATTGAACTTCCTAACCACCCGTGGTTCGTTGCCTGTCAATTTCACCCTGAGTTCACCTCGAATCCCAGAGACGGGCATCTGATGTTTTCGGAATACGTTCGAGCGGGATTACGATACAGGAAATCAAAGCAAGCGGATTAAAAGTCCACACCATTCAACGTATTTTGAAATAGAGAACCATCAGTGAAACTGATAGATTATAAAATAAAAGCGTCTTCTCCATTTTTCCTGATTGCGGGCCCCTGCGTCATTGAATCTGAAGAGATGGCGATGTCAACGGCATCAACGCTAAAGGAAATAACGGAAAAACTCGGAATCTATTTCATCTATAAATCTTCGTTTGATAAAGCGAACCGAACATCGTCTGGCTCTGAGCGCGGGCTAGGACGGGAGAGGGGACTGGAAATTCTGTCCAGGGTTCGTGACAAAGTGGGTGTCCCAGTGCTTACAGATGTGCATAGTGTTGACGATGTCAACGCAGCCTCCCAGATTGTTGACGTGTTACAGACCCCCGCTTTTTTATGCCGGCAGACTGATCTTGTTCAGGCGGTGGCAAATTCAGGCAAGCCTGCCAACATCAAAAAGGGGCAGTTTCTTTCGCCTGGAGAAATGCAGTATGTGGTGGATAAGGCGAAATCAGCTAACCCTGAAGCCCCGGTTATGGTGTGTGAAAGAGGAACAAGTTTTGGTTATAACAATCTGGTTGTGGACATGCGTGGATTGGAAACCATGAAATCAACGAAATGTCCGGTAGTGTTTGATGCTACTCACTCTGTGCAACTTCCGGGGGGAGCCGCAGGCAAATCTGGTGGGCAACGGGAATTTGTACCCGTTCTCGCAAAGGCTGCGGTGGCAGTCGGTGTTTCAGGACTTTTTATGGAGAGTCATCCTGATCCGGATAATGCGTTTAGTGATGGTCCCAACGCATGGCCGCTGCAAAAGATGGAGGCTCTTTTGACTCAACTACTTGCCATTGATCACGCGGTAAAGTCTTTTGACGGATAGGCTATTTGACTACTACGCGTTCACCATAAATACGCATCTACCATAACAGAGAATTTGGAACGGTTTGTTTTAGCTTTTCCTAGTTTAAGAAATGCGGGAAGACTAGCATCACTGAATATATTGAATATTCTGGTTGCTGGCTGCTCACTAATGGTTTTCAGAAAAAATCCTGATTGATACAAAGACTTAACAAAGATGACCCTATGACGCATTCTTGTTAAAGTACATGGTTAATCAGTAATTCCTGGTACGGATAGACAAAACGATGAATTCGTCCGTTCTTTTTATCGGATCCTGGTGGTTATGATTCGATGAAGTTTCCACAAAAATCAAGCCCCAGGTTAAGAAATCAATCTCCCAGTTAGATGTTTAATCAGATATCCAATCAGATATCCAATCAGGCCACCGCGGTGTTCCACTATTACTCCCATCGTTGTTTCTAATTTAATTTAAAAATGTCACATTCATCTATGAAAATTAAAAACTGCCACGCACGAGAGATTCTGGACTCAAGGGGTAATCCTACGATTGCGGTGGCTGTCGAACTTGAAGATGGTTCAATAGGAGATGCCGCGGTTCCGTCTGGCGCTTCTACGGGTTCTCTGGAAGCATTGGAACTTCGCGATGGGGATAAAAGTAGGTATCTTGGTAAAGGAGTACTGAAAGCCGTCAAAAATGTTAACACCCAACTCAAATCGGCGATTGTTGGTATGGACGCAACTGACCAGCAAAGTATTGACCAAAAGATGTTGGAGCTTGATGGAAGCGACAATAAAAAAAATTTAGGGGCAAATGCGATTTTAGGTGTGTCATTGGCGGTTTCCCGTGCTGCTGCGACGGGTTTGAAGATCCCCCTGTTTCAACATCTGGGCGATGTGTTCGGAAACCATTCCTTTACTTTGCCAGTACCCCAAATGAATATCATCAATGGCGGTGCTCATGCAGATAATGCCATTGACTTTCAGGAGTTCATGATATTGCCGGTGGGTTTGCCCACTTATTGTGGGGCATTACGTTGTGGGGTGGAGATTTTTCATTCTCTAAAATCTGTTCTACTTGCGAAAGGACTTAGTACCAGTGTTGGCGACGAGGGAGGGTTTGTTCCGGAATGTAAATCGAATGAAGAGGGGCTTGGGCTGATTATGCAAGCTATTGAGGACGCAGGTTATGTGGCGGGTGATCAGGTTCTGATTGGACTCGATGCCGCTAGTTCTGAGTTTTTCACCAACGGTCGATATGAACTTAAGGCAGAAGGATTGTCGCTGGATTCAGCGGGTTTCACCGACTATTTGGCGGATTGGGTGGCTAAGTATCCAATTATTAGTATTGAAGACGGTATGGATGAACAGGATTGGGATGGTTGGGATTTACTCACCAGGCGAATAGGAGAAAAGGTGCAGTTGACCGGGGATGATCTGTTTGTTACCAATCCCGGAATTTTGAAAAAAGGAATCGATACCAATGTCGCTAATTCGATCCTGATCAAGGTCAATCAGATCGGAACCCTAAGTGAGACCTTTGCTGCAATTAGAATGGCGAAAGAGGCGCACTACTGTGCAACGATTTCCCATCGGTCTGGGGAAACAGAGGACACCACTATTGCTGATCTCGCTGTGGCGACGGCGGCGGGGCAGATTAAAACCGGTTCATTATGCCGTTCGGAACGAGTTGCGAAATACAACCGGTTGCTTCAAATCGAAGAGATGCTCGGTGGTGATGCTGTATTTGCGGGGAAGGGAGCTTTCGGTCACCTTTCATTGCCATCCTGATTGGATAGGGTGTTGTATTGAATCCACTAACACCTCTGCTGATCCTCGCTTTTCTTGGGTTACAGTATGCGCTGTGGTTTGGGGACAAAAATGCGTTTGATCTATATCGGCTAGATAAAGCTGCCGATGCATTGGCGACGGAAAACGATATCGCCCGAAATCGGAATTCGAATTTAAGAGCGGAGGTTATTGATCTCAAACAGGGTGGAGAAACCGTTGAGACTCTCGCGAGATCTCAATTGGGTTTGATAAAAAAAGGGGAGACGTTCTACCAGATTATCGAGTAATTCCCCGAATTCTCACGAGTCTCCCCGGGTCCAATGCTACTTCACTAATTTCCTTACTAAACCCCTCACTTGGGCGATCATTATAGTCAAAAATCAGCAAAAGCCAGCAGTCCAGGTTGGGTTAACTAATTTATCTATTGTGTTGTTTTTCTATCAGCTGGAATTTCATAGGGAGTGGGGATCCGGGTGATGACTGGGCCTTCTATAGACTCTACCATCAACTCACCCTTTTCAAAGCTTGCGGTAGGCACTATGGCAGTTACCAGCGCTTCTTCATCGGATATGCGAATTGCGTCCACAACGATGCCAGATTTCGTATCGGGTTTTGTTGGGCTGAATAATGCTGTCCCGGGTAAGATCCTTTGGTCGGTATTGACTCTGGCAATCAACATGCGTTGCTTTAGCTTTCCAAGGTACCTAAGGCGTGCAATGATTTCTTGCCCCGGATAACATCCTTTTTTAAAGCTTACGCCAGAGACCAGATCCAGATTAATCATCTGGGGAATGAATTCTTCCATGGTTTCCTCATAGACCTGAGGAATGCCTGACAAAATATCAATCAATCGCCAAATATCGTGATTCAGAAAACTCAGCGTTTTCTGAGAATGAAGTTGAGAAATGGTTTGTTCGTTGCCCGATGTGACTATGATTTTTCGTGGAATTACCCCCTCAACGGTAAAGCTTGATGCGTCCCCGGGGAGGTCCATGTGAGATTGGGTATCTTCGATAAGACCGAAAGCGAATTGTTGGGTCTCAATTTCAATCTCTACCTTTGCGCGCATCTTAAACATTTTCAATCGGGCTATAATTTGAGTGCTGGTGTCCTCGGACAACAGGAGCCAGAAGCCATTTTGTTTTCGAAGTATTCGAATTAGGCAAAGCGCGCGGCCTTTTGGAGTACAGTATCCGTGGAGCTGGCAACAACCGGGCTTCAGCTCTGTAAGATCATTGCTTAGTTGCCCTTGCAGGAAGCTTTCTGCTTCAGTGCCGGTTACGCTTATCAGCGTCAATGGCGAAAGATCAATTATCCCGGGACTGACTGCTTTCAAATCACCACTCTGTAGAACATGGTAGGCATCATAGTTGTGAATCGTGTTCGGTGTGTCGAAAAAACTGCTTAGGGTATAGTTAGCACTGTTCATCAGAATTATGTTCGCAAAGATTGAGCGACTGTAAGATATGGGCAATTATGAGAGTGGGTGGGTTGAAAAAACAAGAGAAAACATACCCCTGATTCGACAAAAATGCCTCTCCCATTTGATGATAGAATTCCTGGCCAATAATTGGGAGCCGCCTCCAAATATGACAAATACAAATGACGAATGAAGATCTTCAGGACCCTCTCCAGACCTCGGTGAGCGAAAAAGAACAACAGGAATCGAAGCAGAAAACGGCACCAGAAACCTGGCAGGAAGAAGATATCACCAGGGAGGATAGTCTCGAAGGTTTGAAGGAGAATCAGGCTGTTTCGCCAGAGATAGGCGGCCCCTCAGGCCTGGAGCCAACCCGCTACGGCGACTGGGAGGTCGGGGGTAGATGTAGCGATTTTTGATGCTGCCTCTTTGCTTTTTTCAGGGTTCGGCGTTTCAGTTGGCTATTGATTCGATTTCGTGGGTTTTGGTATCAAATGTTTTGATGCTTTAACTATTGTAACGGAGATGGATTATTCCTAAAATAAAAAATTATTCCCGCTATTTCCTAGAGTTCTAGATTTGACCACCGCAAGACGCCCGCTTTCACCTCACTTGCAGGTTTATCGTCCTCAGCTTACCTCTGTTTTATCCATTTTGCACCGAACCACTGGAGTCATTATCGCCATTGGCGCACTCTTGATTGGTTGGTGGCTTTGGTCCGTGGCAGGGACTGGGGAACAATTTGCGCTTAGCCATCTTTTTTTTAATTCATCCTTTGGCACTGTGTTATTAGTGGTTTGGACGGCATGTACTTTTTATCATCTTTGTAATGGTATCCGACATCTTTTCTGGGATATGGGGGTTGGTTTTGAAATTTCCCAAGCATATTTAAGCGGTAAGGCGGTTCTTGCTGCAACGGCTATTCTGACTTTACTGGTGTGGTTGCTATGAGTTTGAGACATCCTTTGGCCAAGGTAAAAGGACTAGGTGCATCTGGCGATGGTTCCCATCATTGGTGGTTACAACGAACCAGCGCACTGGCATTGATCCCCTTGACTCTATGGTTTGCTTTTTCAATTCTGGATCATATCGGAGAAGAGCAGGTAGCCATTCAGGAATGGATCGCTCAACCCATGGTTGCATTGCTATTGACTTTGTATGTGGTGTTTATGTTTTTCCATGGCCAGCTCGGTTTGCAGGTGGTTGTTGAGGATTATGTGCACGGAGAGCAAAAAAAAATAATTCTGCTTTTGCTGATCAAAGGATTGATGATTTTTGCTGTATTGGCATCTGTTTTTTCCGTATTACGTATCGCTCTTTAGAGTTTTGTGATCTGATCGGAAATTCTCAGGAAAAGCAGGTTCGATTTTTACGAACGTTGCGCTACTATGTACTACGCTACCAGAGTTCCACAAGAATTTGATTGGGGCCTTTAGCACAGAGCAGCTCATAAACGCTTCACCGCAGTTTTCGGGGTTTGAAAGACACACTTTTAATTATTATGTCAGTGCATCAACGAAGACTTTTAAGACAAAGACTTTTACAGTTTTTCAACGGAAGTATGACTGATTCTCCTATAACACGTTGTTTGTTTTGGGTTAGTGATTAAGTCGGATTGATTATGATTTTGAGTGCATTGATTTGTTATCCCAGGGAAGCATGTTTCCGTGGTTTTTATATTTTTTCTGGAGTGAGTTGTGTCTGAAACCTATCCCATTATTGATCACCAATATGATGTGGTTATTGTCGGAGCTGGTGGTGCCGGTTTAAGGTCAACCTTCGGTATGGCCGTTGAAGGCCTGAGTACCGCGTGTATTACCAAACTCTTTCCCACCCGAAGTCATACGGTAGCCGCTCAGGGCGGTATGAGCGCTGCGCTGGGGAATATGGGTGAAGACGATTGGCGTTGGCACATGTATGACACCGTCAAGGGCTCAGATTGGCTAGGTGATCAGGATGCCATTGAATACATGTGTAAGGAAGCAGCGGATGCGGTTATAGAATTGGAACATTATGGTGTTCCTTTTTCCCGCACTTCGGAGGGTAAGATTTACCAGCGTGCCTTTGGAGGCATGACTACCCACTACGGTGAAGGGCAGGCCCAGCGGACTTGTGCAGCAGCTGATCGTACTGGCCACGCGATTTTGCATACGCTTTATCAGCAATCCCTCAAACATAAAGCTGAGTTCTTTATTGAATATTTTGCCATGGATCTGATCATGGAAGATGGAGAATGTAAGGGTGTCATGGCCTGGGATTTGGACCGGGGTGAATTACACCGATTCTCAGCCCAAATCGTGGTACTCGCAACCGGTGGATATGGCCGAGCTTACTTTTCAGCCACCTCCGCGCATAGCTGTACTGGGGATGGCGGAGGTATGGTTCTAAGAGCGGGGCTGCCTTTGCAGGACATGGAGTTTACCCAGTTTCACCCTACTGGCATTTATGGCTCGGGATGTTTGATCACCGAAGGTGCTCGGGGTGAAGGTGGATATCTGACTAACTCCAGTGG
>JAAHTG010001446.1_pt1 | contig 16184 bp, 19 predicted proteins | sample 6116081 | NCBI WGS metagenome assembly JAAHTG01 (sample SAMN13939989, study PRJNA603662) | sponge metagenome | isolation source: marine sponge | host: Mycale hentscheli | place: New Zealand | collected 2005 | reverse complement strand
GACCGCAAGCAAATGGCTGACCAAGCCTCGGCGGCCTTCAAACAAGGCCTGGATATGTACCATGGTCTAATGCACTCAGCCATGGGTTATGCCTGGATTGTTACTGAAGATAACAGCCGCCGTTCGCAGCTGGATGCTGGTCGAAGCTGGATGCGGCTCAACCTGACAGCAACACAGAACGGGATCGCGATCCATCCGCTCAGTCAGGCGTTGCAGGAATATTCCGAGATGGCATCATTGTATGATGAACTGCATAGTGAGTTGCATTTGGCAGCGCCGGCACGGGTTCAAATGTTTGCGCGTATTGGCTATGGTCCTGAAACTGGTCCAAGCCCGCGCTGGGAAATGGAAAAAAGTTTGGTGAGACAGGTATGAATGGAAGAATTTCGTGGTAAAGTCCGACGTGAATAAAGCGAAAACGCCGGATAATCCCATTTACCATTTTTTTAATGAATTGGGTATTATGGAACAGCTGGTGACGACCCGGTTGGAACGAGCCTTGCCAGACGGTCTCAGTAAAGCGCAGTTCGGTGTGCTCAACCATATGGTTCGATTGGGTAAGCTGGAAAGTCCGGCGGAGCTGGCTAGCGCGTTTCAAGTAGCGCGTCCCAGCATGACCAACACGGCACAAAAACTGGCAGCGAAAGGCTTCGTTGATGTGGTGCCGCATCCAAAAGACGGCCGCAGCAAAATTGTAAAAATTACCGATGCCGGAGTTGCTGCACGCGGGCGGGCGCTGGTTGCTCTTGCGCCCATGTTCGAACAAATTGGCCAGGCGTTAGGTATTGAAGTTTTCGAGACAACTGTGCCGCTGCTTCAAAAAGTCAGAGTCTACCTGGACGAAAACCGCTGACCGGTTTTACATCCAGTGTGCTGTGCTTGTTTCCACGTCCCGAAGGGCAGCGTTGCGCCAGGTCACTGCATCATCAACCGGGATATAAGGGACGGTAAGCGACCGGCCTGCCAACTTAATTTTCAAATTGGCAAGTCCGTGTTTGCGTTGTCCGGGGGACTGAATAATTTCCATGGCCTGAATTTTGTAAAAGGGAAATACTGTTAGCCGTTGCCCCAATAGTCCGGAGCGAACAACCCCTTGCTTGCCGTCTGTTGCATAGCCGTAGCGATGGCGGCGCAGAATGATTATCGGTACAAGCAAAACCGGTGCAAAAAGTGGGACTACAGCAACCCAACCCAATGTGAAGGCAAAAACCACAGCGACAACCGCTGAAATTAGTCCCACGGAATAAATTGCATGCCTCGTAATGAAACGACTGCTGATTGGCTTAAGCGGCTTATCCAGAACGGTCGAACCCGGGAAAAGTCGTGCTGCTATCTCGCGGTAAAAGTTTTTCCGTATGCTGGGAATAACGAAATTTTGCTGCTTTTTTTGTCCGTCCTTACTGGCGAACCCCACTTGCTGAAATGTCATATGGAACCGGTCCATAAACCGCGCGATAAAGGGTTGCCAAATGCGAAGGCTCTGGACCTTGACCTCAGGAACGCTGGTTTCTTCGCGATTCAAAAGCCCTCGTGATCGATGATACTTTTGGTCGCTGTAGCTCAAATGGTAATTGTAGTTGGCAATAACCGCTCCGAGAATGCTTGCCATCACAAGCAGCGACAGTACCGCTACCACGGCAAAAATAATCATCGCTGTTATAGCAATGATACTGGTGCCAATTGTCTGGCCAACCGCGTCGAACAAATCTTCCAAAAGGCGGTTTTGCCAGAATTTGTCTACTTGAGACAATAGAACGGCCAAGACACCTGCAAAAACAAACATATTATTGTTACTAAGCCCGTATTTCACCAATTCGGAGACTGGTTGCTGCAGTAGACTTTCGGCGTGTAACGATGTTTCACTTGTTATGTCTTCAGGCGTAGCACCCTGGCTAACGTCTTCAGCTTTGTTTTTGTGTCGGCTTTTCCAATCAAGAACATGCCTGCGTATCATACTTGCAATTGGCCTGGGAATACCGGCGAGATGAACTTCCTCAGACTTTGAACCGGCGCTTTCAAGCGTTAGAATAACCAAACCCAATGGCCGGAAATAAATCGGTTCCAGCAGCGCTACATTTTGAATGCGGTCAAAGGACAGGGTTAGTCTTTTTCGTTTTAAAACTCCGCTGCGAATAAGAAACTTGCTGCCTTCCATGCGAAATTTGAAATTCAAATAGCTAAGCAATGCGCCTACAATCAGCACGATGCCGCCAACAATTGCTACTGCGGTTAAAATTAGCCATCGGTGCTCGCCTCCAGTGGCGACAATGGCCGCCACCGGCGCGATGGTCTGGAAACCATTTCTGAGAATGCTACCAATAAATTTTACAATCTAGTAGATAATAGCGGCAGGCGGTACGCGCCGCCAGGTTTCGGAAGCCAGGTCCTCAATCGCCCGAACTTCAGCAGTGTCTATGCCATGTGTGGGGCCGCCAATCATTCGGTTGGTTTGCCCGAGGCAGCGTCACCCTTGAGCAGATGAGCGTTTGGTATGTGGCCATGATCCATCTCCGTTGAATCACTGTCGGCAACGCCAGCGCGGGCAATAACGAACGTACGAATTTTTGAAGCAACGCCGTAGGGCAGGCCAGGGATGCTCATATCTGCAGAGCCGCCACCTGCTGTATAGAATTTTAATGTAGCTAGCTTGAAATAGCGTTCTACCGGCCCGCTTTCCAGCTCCACATGTTGCACGCGCACATAGGGCAGGGACGTCACATGGCGCCAAATCATGCCGCGGCGAAAATGCACATCATGCTCGCGCAGTTGGTAGCCCTTTGAGCGCCACATAAATTTTGGTAAAATCAGGCTCAGTATTGCGCCCAGCAAAACAAAACCGCTTACAACAATTGCGCCAACACTAGTCAGTAAAGACTGCAGCGAGCCCGTGGCCACAAGATTAACCGTCAAATTCAGTGCAATAACGGCTAAAACCACAATCAAGGTGGATACCAGGAGCATGGTCTTGTAAGCAGGCGAGGGGGGCTCAAAATTCATTGCCTCAGGCGTTTCCAAATCGTTGCTCGAGCATTCCTTGTTACTGAAAGCAGTTGTCTCGGTCACAAAATATTCTCCCCTGAATAGGTCTTGCAACGATAGGCCTTGTCCACAGTTAGGGTACGTGGGTATAAGGCGGGCCAGAAACAAGAGAATATATCAAATTTTGATTGGATAGCTAGCCGATGGCGCCGCCGCTACTTAGTCTGAGAGACGTTGATTTGCATTGGGGCTCGGACCCGGTGCTCGACAAGCTTGAAATGCATATCGGCCATAATGACCGATTATGCCTCATTGGACGCAACGGCGCGGGCAAATCAACACTGCTGAAGCTTATTGCTGGCCTGATCGATTGCGATGGCGGTAAGCGCTGGTTGCAGCCCGGCGCAACCGCAGCCTATTTGCCGCAAGAACCGGATGCCAGCGGGTTTGCCACGCTCAGAGACTATATTCTTGCTGGCTTGACCAACCAAAGTGGCGATGAAGACTATAAAGCTGATGTGTTGATTGCGGACCTGGGCGTTGAGGCAGAGGCCGACCCGCTGACAGCATCGGGCGGTGAACTGCGCCGCGCCGCACTTGCCCGCACGCTTATCGCCGAGCCCGACCTTTTACTTTTAGATGAGCCAACCAACCATCTTGATATCAACATCATTGATTGGCTTGAGGGATACCTCAAGAATTGGCGCGGCGCGATGGTACTTATCAGCCACGACAGAACCTTTCTTGGCAATCTGGCAAACGCGTGTTTGTGGTTGGATCGCGGTAAAATCCGCCGTTTTGATGGCCGCTTTGACAAGTTTGACGAATGGCAGGAAAAAACTTTCGCTGAAGAAGCTGACGCGCTGAAAAAGCTCGACAAAGTGATCAAGGAAGAAACCCGTTGGTCGGTTGAAGGCATCAGCGCACGGCGAACCCGTAATCAGGGCCGGTTGCGGCGGTTGCATGCTTTGCGCGATGAGCGACGAAATATCGTCAAAGCCAAGGGTGATGTCACCATTTCGTTGGGCGGCGGTGGTAAGTCTGGTGCGCGGGTTATTGAGGCCAAGGGTATTTCGAAAACATTCGATGGCCGCAGCTTGTTCACCGATTTTTCGACCCGGATTGCCCGCGGTGATCGTATCGGCATCATTGGCCCCAACGGTGCAGGCAAATCGACGTTGATAAAAATGTTGATGGGCGAAATAGCACCTGACGATGGCAGCATTCAGTTGGGTACTAACTTGCAGCCTATCATCATTGATCAGAAGCGGGCCAATCTGAAAGACGATATGTCAGTGATGGACGTGCTGACAGGCGGAGAAGGGGACTGGATTTTTGTCGGCGATGAAAGCCGCCACGTTATGACATATTTGAAAGAGTTTTTGTTTGACCCCAGTCAGGCGCGCACACCGGTTTCCAGTCTTTCAGGCGGCGAGCGCAACCGGTTGTTGATAGCGGCCAATTTTGCCAAGAAATCTAATTTGATGGTGCTGGATGAGCCCACCAACGACTTGGATATGGAAACGTTGGACCTGCTGCAGGAAACATTGGCTGATTATAAGGGTACGATCCTACTCGTATCGCACGACCGGGACTTTCTGGACCGTGTTGTTACCAGCACCATTGTGCTGGAAGGCGATGGCACCATAATGGAATATCCGGGCGGATATAGTGACTACCGCAATCAACGGGCCGCCAGTGCCAAGGGAGACAACGCCTTTGACATGGGCAGAAAACAAAAAAACAAGGTGGTGCCTTTGCCAGCACCGCGCAAAGCGAACAAGAAGCTATCTTTCAAAGATCAGCACGCGCTGGATACGTTACCCGCTGAGGTGGAGGCCCTGTCGCTGCAGATTTCGGAATTGGAGGCGCAGCTTTCTGATCCTGATTTGTATAGCAAAGACCCAGGTGCATTCGGCCGTATCTCTGACGAGTTGACGAAAAAAAGAGATCTGCTTGATACGAAAGAATTACGCTGGTTGGAACTTGAAGAAAAGCGTGAACAACTTCAGTGATGAAACGTCTTAACTATTGGTTTGCCGCGCTATGGTGGTTTGGTCTGCGCCAGGCGTGGGCATGCTTGTTTGGTGGGTTGTTGTTGATTGCCATTATCCTCAGCCATTTTCTCTGGCCTGAAAATGCTGTGGTGCCACGCTATGACTTTCTCTTTGTTTGGGCGATAGCTGTGCAGGCCAGTTTCCTTTTGTTCAAACTTGAGACTTGGAAAGAAGCCAAAATTATACTGATATTTCATATTGTTGGTACGATTATGGAATTGTTTAAGACGTCGGTTGGTTCCTGGACATATCCGGAAGAAAATTACATCCGACTGTTAGGCGTGCCGCTTTTTTCCGGGTTCATGTATTCAGCTGTTGGAAGTTTTCTGGCCAGAGTGTGGCGTGTATTTGATTTTAAATTTGATAACTATCCCGCAGTTTGGCAGCCGTTAGTGATAGGCGTTTGTATTTACGTCAATTTTTTCACCCACCATTATTTTTGGGACTTTCGGTACCTTCTTTTCGGTTTGATAATTTGGGTGTTCAGGCGGACGATCATTTATTTTTCAATCGCAGCAGACAGGTTTAGAATGCCAGTTCTCTTGTCGATGGTTCTTGGAAGTTTTTTCATTTGGATCGCAGAAAACATTGCAACATTCAGCCAAATTTGGGTCTATCCAAATCAATCCGGAGAATGGCATATGGTGCCGCTTGATAAGTTCGGATCGTGGTTTTTGCTAATGATCGTCAGCGGTGCGCTGCTCACACTCATACAAAAGCCCAAACCAGAAATACACGATTAACTAACGAACGTAGCTCGCACCGTTGATGTCTACAGTTGTGCCTGTGGCATGGTCCACCAGCCCAGACATCAGGAAAGCAATCATATTGCCGATGTCTTCCGGCGGTGCCACTGCACCCATGGGAATTTCTTTCAGCATATGCTCGTTGCCAGGCAATTTGGTGACTTCAGCCATGCCGGTATCAACCCAGCCGGGTGCTATGGTAAAAGCATAAATGCCTTTGCTGGCAAACCCACGAGCGATAGATCGCATTAGGGCAACCAGCGCGCCTTTGCTGGCGGCATAATGCAGCGAATCTGGTTGGTCGCCTCTGAAAGCTGCGCGGCTTGCAACCGTAACGATACGACCGGTGAAATCGTTGTCCGTGGCTCGCTCACTCTCGAAATACTCAATAGCGACTTTGCATAAGTCAGCAACCGCCTGAACATTCACCTGCATAACCAGCGCCCAATCTGCCTGCCATTGGTCTACATCAGTATCATGGGGCGTGGACGGTGCGACCCCGGCATTATTAACAATACCGGCAATTTCCCCCTTGAACGCCAACGCCTGTTGCCACATTTTGAACCCGGCCCCAGGCTCGGACAGGTCTATCTGCAGCGGCAATAAACGATCGTCGCCATATTCAGCCAACAGATCTTCCATTTGGCCAGGGCTTGTTGAATAGCCACCAACCACATTGGCGCCCAGACCCAGCAAAATGTTGGCGGTTGCGTTGCCGATGCCGCGCGATGCGCCGGTGACGATGTAGGTTTTGCCTTCAAGTGTGAACATGGGGATTAGTCCTTTTTAGGTGCAGCAATACGAACGGGCTGCCCTTTGGGTTGAACGCGGGTGGTAAGCGCGATCGCCTCGCTGGCGTGGGTTACCGCAGTGTGAATATCACCGGCAGGGATGACCACAGCCTCGCCGGCCGTTAGTAGCTGGTCGTCGCGCCCCACAATTCTCAGGATGGCTTCGCCGCCGAGTATATAGAGAAATTCTTCCGTCGGATGAGAGTGCATGGGCAATATGGTGTTGGGCGCGATATGAACCCGGGTCATTAGCAAGTCATGCTCCGGCGCGGTTGTGATCGGTGAATTTATTAGCCCTTCCGCCTGCACAGGCGCTTCTTGCGCGCTGACGTTGATTGGCAACCCTAACAAAAGGGCAATAGATAAAAGTTTGTGCAACACGCGTTGTCTCCTCATCGACGGTTCGCTATTGTTGCAATCTAGACGAAGCAACGGACGGCGAAAAGGGCAGTTTCAAATAATGTTCGAATGCCCGATCGGCAGAGCAAGGAGGCACCCAATGACAAGTAAAATAGCCAAGTTAACCGCTCTTCTTACTCTTTCAATCGCGCTTGCGGCCTGCGCGACACAACCAGGTCCTAAGCCGGATGCGGCAATATCTTATGCAACAGAGACAATTCCGCCTTTACCGGTGGCACATGCCAACAATGCCGTTGCGCAGGTGACGGTTGACGGCAAAACCATGCTGTTCAGTTTCATGGGGTTGACGGCTGGCAAGACATACAAGGACATCAGCAAGCAGGCGTTTGGTTATACGGAAGGTGATAGCGCGTGGAAACGGCTAGAGGATGTGCCAGTGCCGGAAGGGCGGTTGGCGGCCACCGCGATTGGGCTGGGAGAGGCGGTTTATCTGTTTGGTGGCTATAGTGTGGCGGCGGACGGCACAGAGGTTTCGACGTTGGAAAACTTTCGTTACGACGCTAGAACCAATCATTATGACCCGATACCGGCAATGCCGGTGCCCACCGACGACGCTGTTAGTTTTGTTTACGCCGAGCGCTACATCTATCTGGTGTCGGGCTGGCATAATACGGGTAACGTCCGGGAAGTACAGGTTTACGACACGGTTGATAACAGCTGGTTCAAAGCAACCAAATACCCGGGAAGCCCTGTGTTCGGCCATGCGGGCGGCATTGTCGGCAACCAGTTTGTCATCGCAGACGGGGTGGCGGTGTTCGGCACCCGGGAAGCTGGAGACCGGCGGTTTGAAACGGTGAATGAGGGTTGGACGGGCACAATCAATCCCGTTAACCCTGCTGAAATAACATACAAGCGCCTACCGCAGTTACCAGGGCGCGGCAATTACCGCATGGGCGGCGCAGGCGATGCTCAGGGCAACCGCGTGCTGTTCGTGGGCGGCACGTCAAATGCCTATAACTACAACGGCATTGGTTATAACGGCGAACCGTCAAAGCCGACAGCCCATGTTTTTGCCTGGGATTTCACACGCGACAATTGGGTTGCCTACACCGACAAACCAATGCCCAGTATGGACCACCGCGGTTTAGTGAAAGTCGACGGTCAGTGGGTGACCATCGGCGGCATGGTAGGCGCACAGCAAGTTGCTGGGGAAGTGCTTCCTGTGTCGAAATAGAGATGCTACTGACTAAGGCTTGGTACTGCTTGAAACATTAACGAGTTTCCAACTGCCAGTGCGTTTTGACCAAACCTGAGTTCCTGCACCCGCAGCGTTGACGGTTTCGCCTGATGTAAGCGTGACTGTTGCGGTATATTCGTTGACCAAAACGGCGGTGGACGCATCAATCACATCGATTTTCACGTTGCTGAACTCAAGGCTTTGGTAATTCTCAAGGTACTTTAGTTGCGGCAAGTACATTTCTTTAAATGCATCAAACGAATGCAGTACGACGCCATTTTCATTCAGCGCAGTGTATTTTTCAGCATCAAAATATGAAAAATACTTCTCGCGGTCGAGAGTTTGGGATGCTTCTGCCAACCCTCGAAATGCAGCTTTAACTTCAGTGCGAATTTCGTTTTCGCGTTGTGCTGTCATTGCATCAGGCTCCGCAGAGCATGCAGAAAGGCACAAAATGCCAAAAACGGCTATGGTCAAAATACTACGCAATGAATTTCACCTATAACCCTACGTCCCAACAGTCTTTGATCACCACTTTCTCGATCCAAAGATCAGACCAACGGTCTTTTTTGTCCTCGGCTGAAAGCTCTTTTGGGCTGCTTTTGCGTGCGGCGGGGAATTCAGCGCGTTCCAGCATACAGTTGGCATTTACCGCGCCCTTGCGGTGGCCGTCGATGTCACAGGTTACCGCTGGCACCACGCCGCAGCGTTGGCACAGCCAAAAACGGGCTGTGTCGCTTCCTTGCTCGAACAGGTTTATCGCCGCTTCATTCTGGATTTCGATTTCTAGCGTCGCGTTCGGAGTTGAGGCCCACGCTGCCCCGTGCATGGTGCAATAGCCGCAGTCGCATTCGCGTGGTACCGTTGCAGTAAACGGGTCTTGGTTTGCTTCTGGTGTTTTCACTGTCACGGTAATATTGCCGCAATAACAACTGCCCTGATGCATGCCCATGCCCGTAAACCCTTACGATTGAAATTATGTTGATACTATAGGGGCATTTACCACTGTTCAACAGCGTTAAATCTGCTAAGAAAGGGCCAAATGCTGCCGCTTTTAACCGTCAGTGCAAATATTCAACCACCCCAAGTATTGTAGGGACAGATCCAGAGGTAACCATGGCTGGCCATTCCAAATTTAAAAATATTATGTACCGCAAGGGCGCACAGGATAAAAAGCGCTCGAAAATGTTCTCTAAATTCAGTCGGGAAATTACCGTTGCTGCCAAAATGGGCGGCGGCGATATGGATAGCAACCCGCGGCTGCGTTTGGCTGTTGCTACCGCGCGTGCGCAGAGCATGCCCAAAGACAATATCGAACGTGCCATTGCCAAGGCAGAAGGCGGCGACGCTGAAAGCTATGATGAAATGCGCTATGAAGGCTACGGCCCTGGTGGCATCGGCGTGATTGTTGAAGCGTTGACCGACAACCGCAACCGCACCGCGTCCGACGTGCGGACCATTTTGGCGAAGGCGGGCGGTAACTTGGGCGAAACCGGATGTGTTGGCTTTATGTTCGACCGCGTGGGAGAAATTACCTACCCAGCAGATGTAACCGACGCCGACAGCATGTTCGAAGCCGCACTGGAAGCGGGCGCCGACGAAGTGGAAAGCGACGATGACGGTCACGCAGTTTACTCGGAAGCCGGAGACCTTCATGCCGTTGTCTCTGCCCTTGCTGAAGCATTAGGCAGCGAGCCAGAGAGCGCGAAATTGATCTTCAAGCCAAAGGAACCAATGGAACTCGATAAGGACGCCGCAGAAAAGCTGATGCGCCTGATCGACACGCTGGAAGACAACGACGACGTTCAAACCATATTTGGCAACTATGATATTCCAGCTGATGTTATGGCGGCATTGGCTGAAGAATAATCACCGAGCGACATTAGTGGGGGACTTTCATGCGCCTTCTGGGCCTTGATCCTGGACTGCAAAAAACTGGCTGGGGCGTTGTGGAGGCGCAGGGTAACAATCTGCGCCATGTTGCCAACGGCGTGGTCAAGTCTGACCCGAAGAAAACCCTCGCCGCACGGCTTGTGGAACTGCACGCTGGGCTAACCGAGGTGCTGCAGGTTTGGCAGCCAGTTTCCTGTGCGGTTGAAGAAACATTTGTGAACAAAAATCCCACGTCCACGCTGAAGCTGGGGCAGGCGCGCGGCATCGCGCTCTTGGTACCGTCGCAGGCGGGACTGGATGTGGCGGAATATACGCCCAACCACGTTAAAAAGTCAGTTGTGGGTGCGGGCCATGCCGCTAAAGAACAGGTGGACGCCATGGTGCAATTACTGTTGCCGGGTGTGGAGATAAATGGCCCGGATGCGGCAGATGCGCTTGCAGTTGCGATCTGTCATGCGCATCATGTGGCGACTAATGCCAATATTGGGAGAATGACCCGTTGATTGCGAAACTCAAGGGCCTTGTAGACAGCGTCGGCGACGACTGGGCAGTCATTGATGTTCAGGGCGTCGGTTATTTGGTTAGCGGTTCATCGCGCACGCTGATGGCATTGCCAGGTATCGGCGAGGCCGTTGCGCTGCATATTGAAACCATTGTCCGCGAAGATTCGTTATCGTTGTTTGGTTTTGCCGATGTGCAGGAGCGCGATTTGTTTCGCTTGCTCACCAGTGTGCAAGGGGTGGGAGCGAAAGTGGCGCTGGCGATACTATCGACGCTTTCACCCGCTGATTTGCAAAATGCCATTGCGGCACAAGACAAAACGGCGGTGGCGCGGGCCAAGGGCGTTGGTCCCAAGGTGGCGACTAGGATTGTCACCGAGTTGAAAGACAAAGTAACTGGCCTTGTATTTCAGCCGACGGGTGTTAAGGCCGCCTCAGTTGCAGGTGCGCCGACCGCGGATGCTGATAATTCAGTCGTAGCTGATGCAGTATCTGCGCTCTCCAATCTGGGATATAAACCCATGGATGCCCACGCGGCGGTTGCAAAAGTGATAGCTAGCTTGGACGAAGGCGCTGATGTTGGTGTGATCGTGCCAGCGGCATTGAAAGAGTTGAGCGCACTATGAGCGACGCCGCAAATATAGCTGACGAAGACCGTTTGGTTGAGGGCAAAGAAGCGCTGGGCGATGTGATTGATGCAGGATTGCGTCCGCAATCGCTTAAAGAATTTATCGGCCAGCAGCAGGCGAGGGGAAACCTGCAGGTGTTCATTGAAGCTGCGCGCACCCGCAGCGAAGCCATGGATCACGTGCTGTTTTTTGGACCGCCGGGTCTTGGTAAAACCACGCTGGCACAGATTGTATCACGCGAACTGGGGGTTAATTTTCGCGCCACATCTGGCCCGGTTATCACCAAAGCCGGAGACCTTGCCGCGCTTTTGACCAATCTGCAGGAACGCGACGTTCTGTTCATTGATGAGATCCACCGACTTAATCCAGCGGTGGAAGAAATTCTCTATCCTGCGATGGAAGACTTTCAACTGGATCTGATTATCGGTGAAGGCCCGGCAGCGCGTTCGGTTCGTATTGATCTGCCGCGCTTTACCCTGGTGGGCGCTACTACGCGCTCAGGTTTGATAACCAAACCGCTACGGGATCGTTTCGGTATTCCTACCCGGTTAGAATTTTACACGACCGAAGAGCTAACCGAAGTTGTTCGACGGAGTGCCAAGTTGCTTGATTTGAAAATAAGCGATGATGGTGCGCGCGAGGTGGCGGCACGCTCTCGTGGCACGCCGCGTATTGCAGGAAGGTTATTGCGGCGGGTACGTGATTTTGCACTGGTTGCGGAACACGATACAGTGGATGCGGTTGCTGCGGATGCGGCGCTGACCCGCCTTCAAGTGGATGACCGTGGGCTTGATACCATGGATCGTAGATACCTCATGTGCATTGGCGATACATATTCCGGCGGCCCTGTTGGCATTGAAACGCTTGCGGCGGCGTTGTCTGAACCGCGTGATGCCATTGAAGATATTATCGAGCCATTTCTTATGCAGGTTGGCCTTGTTCAGCGCACGCCGCGTGGCCGCACGCTGTCGCCGGACGGCTGGAAGCATATTGGTATAACTCCGCCGGTAAGCGCAGAGGCCGCCGCCCAAATGGATATGTTAGGGGAAGGTAAATGACTGATGCTCCGACCATGGGCTCGCTTAGTCACGGCGAATGGCAAGACGGCGTTTTCCATTTCCCCATGCGGGTTTATTATGAAGACACTGACGTAGGCGGCATGATGTATCACGCGCGCTATGTTAGTTTTTTTGAACGGGTTCGCACCGAAAGCATTCGTGGTTCAGCGGCGGATGTAGATCATTTGTTTGCTATTTCAGATGATAACGGTGGCCCGCTTACCTATGTGGTTAGCAAGCTAAATATCGCTTATCACCGGCAAGCAAAAATAGGCGATGTGCTGGTTGGTCATAGTATGGTCACAAAAGTGCGAGCAGCTGCCATTGAAGTAAAACAATGGATAACATGTGGTGGTGCGCTGGTGACGGATGCAAAATTGCTGGTAGCAGTGATCGGCACTGATGGTCGTCCACGGCGCTGGCCAGCAGATGCCAAAAAATGCTGGACGGACTGGTACAACGCTGCACAAAACGCTACAAAGTAACACATTAGATGTTTCGAGGAGATTTGAATGCAAGATCAGACCATCAACGCGCCGGTGACGCAAACTGTCGAGGCGGCTGAGCTGGGCGGTAATGCGCTCGACTTTTCCGTGCTTGGTATGTTTATGCAGGCCGACATCATTGTTCAGGCGGTGATGGTGATGCTGCTTGCCGCAAGTGTTTGGGGATGGTCGACCATTTTCAATACATGGCAACGGGTTAAGGATGCCCGCGCTAAAGCAGATGAGTTTGAAGATATATTCTGGTCCGGCAGTTCACTGGACGAACTATATTCCGGGATCAAACAAGCGCCAGATCATCCACTGGCGGCAGTTTTTGTTGCTGCCATGCGCGAATGGCAGAGAAGTCTCGGTGCTACCTTGGGCGGTTTTGACAAAGTAACGGTTCAGGACCGTATTAATAAAGTTATGCATGTAACCACTAGCCGCGAAATGGACCGGCTGGAAGGACAGGTCGGCTACCTGGCAACCATCGGTTCGTCAGCACCGTTTGTCGGCCTTTTCGGTACCGTATGGGGCATTATGAACAGCTTCACGGCAATTGCGACCGCATCGGATACTTCGTTGGCGACGGTTGCGCCAGGCATTGCCGAGGCGTTGCTTGCCACTGCGCTTGGCTTGGTGGCGGCTATTCCTGCGGTGATTGCCTACAATAAGCTTTCCACCGATTTGGGACGTTACGCTAGCCGGGTAGAAGGTTTTGCCGACGAGTTTGCGGCCATTCTGTCCCGTCAACTTGATGAGCGGGGTAACTGATGGGTGCTTCGGTAACAGGTGGAGGCAGGTCAGGCGGCGCTGGAAGTTCCGGTAGGCGCGGGCGTTACCGGCCGATGGCAGAAATTAATGTGACGCCTTTTGTTGATGTAATGCTGGTGTTGTTGATTGTGTTTATGGTGGCAGCTCCGTTGCTGACAGCCGGTATTCAAGTTGATCTGCCCAAAGCTGCGGCGCGCCCCTTGCCGCAGGACAGCAAGCCGCTGGAGATTTCCATTGACCATGAAGGTGCCATATTTCTCGCGGACACTGCCATTGGTCTGAATGAATTGGTGCCGCGCCTGACGGCAATTGTGGGCAGCAGCCGGGATACACGCATATACTTGCGTGGCGACACCAAGCTTGATTACGGGCAGGTTATGCAGGTGATTGGGATTATCAACCGAGCCGGCTTTACAAGGGTCGCCTTGGTGGCTGAACAGCGATAAAGCGCACACGCAACGAGAGACAAGAGCAAAAAAGCATTGGCAATAAGGTTCGAACAAACAGGCTGGGTTTTCTCTGGTGTGCTTCATTTGGGCGTGGCGGTGGCAGCACTTGTCGGCTTGCCGCGCCTTGCCCGTGATATGCCAGCGCCGCCGCCGCCGATAAACATTGAATTCGTGCGTATCGCCGAGGAAACCCGCGTGGTTGCACCAAAGGCACCAGAGGTGCAGCAGGCACAGGTGGCCGAGAAACCACAGCCTAATTATGCAGCAGCGGAAGCGGTAGAACCGGTTGCGGATGATGCAGCACCTCTGCTGGAGAAAGCCAAACCGGTGAAGGTTGCGCCGACGCCAAAACCAAAGCCGCGGCCGCAGGTTTCGGAAAACCGAAAGCTTGCCAACCGTGTGGCACCGCGTGCCAAACCTAAACCACCTTCGCGGCTGAAAATCAAACGCATTGCCGCGTTGATTGATCGTTCAATCAAGGAAGAGCAAGAGCAGATTCAAAAGGTTGAAGAACCTAAAAAAGAGGCGGTGAAAGCGCCGGAGCCTGACAAGAAGCCGTTATTTTCGCCGGGACTGCGCGGGCAAATTGCCACGGCTTCCATTGTTGATGCCTTGGGTCAAAAGGTTGCGGAAAATTGGTCCATACCAGGCGGTGCTAAAGGCATTCAGGGTATGCAGGTCACGATCCGCATATGGTTGCGACCGGATGGGTACTTGTCGCGGACGCCTGAATTTCTTGATGCCGGTAATCTGAATGATCCGGATCGGGCTTTTTTTCGGGTTTTTGCCGAAAGTGCTAAGCGCGCGGTGCTCCTGAGTGAGCCCTTCTCGGAAGTGGCAAAAAATCTGGGTGCCGATCAAAAATATATCGATTTTAATTTTAATCCGTCGTCTTTCCTTGGCGGATAAAGTGGGGACAACAGGCAGAATGAACGTGGGAATTTGGGTAAAAAAAGCTCTTGGCTTTTTGGTGATTTTTTGTGCCATGACAACTGGTGCCGCAGCGCAGTTGAAAGTGGATGTAACTCGCGGCAACGTCGACCCAGTGCCGATCGCCATCCCGGATTTCGTGCCAGTTGAGGACGTGGAAACACCGACTGGAAGCCTGTCTGATATTGGTGCCAGTATCGGCGAAGTGATCACTAATAATCTTGTGTCCACCGGGCTGTTTCGAGCCATCGACCAAAATGCATTCATCGAGAAAATAACCGCCGCTCCCACGCGCCCGCGCTTTAATGCATGGCGTCCGCTGGCTGCACAGGCGCTGGTGACAGGCCGGTTGCAGATATTGGCCAACGGAAACCTGCGGGTTGAATTTCGCCTATGGGATGTGGTAGGTGAGCTGCAGATGGAAGGTGTAGGATATAATACCCCTGCGTCTAACTGGCGGCGCATTGCTCATGTGATATCCGACCGTATCTACACGCGATTAACCGGCGAGGCCGGTTATTTTGATACCCGGATTGTTTACATTGCAGAGCAGGGCGACCCTCTTGATCGCATCAAGCGCCTGGCGATTATGGACCAGGACGGGGCCAACCAACAGTTCCTTACCGATGGCAGCTATTTGGTACTGACACCGCGTTTCAGTCCCAACCGCCAGGAGATTACCTTCCTTAGCTACTTCAATGACAAGCCGCGGGTTTATCTGTTTAATATCTTGTCGAACCGGTTCGAAGTGCTGGGAGATTTTCCCAGCATGACTTTTTCCCCGCGTTTTTCCCCCGACGGCAACAAGGTTGTCATGTCGTTGGCGGAAGACGGCAATTCAGATGTTTACCTGATGGATCTGCGCACCCGCGATGTGAAGCGACTGACAAGTGATCCGGGTATTGATACATCGCCGTCATACTCGCCTGATGGCCGACACATTGTGTTCAATTCAGATCGCGGTGGGTCGCAACAGTTATATGTAATGGACCCAGATGGCAATAATGTTCAGCGAATTTCCTTCGGGCGCGGTCGTTACGCCACCCCAGTGTGGTCGCCGCGCGGCGACTTGATCGCCTTCACCAAAATTGGTGACCGCAAATTTCGTATTGGTGTGATGCGACCTGACGGTAAAGGCGAACGCCTGCTGACGGATGCTTACCAGGATGAAGGGCCAACCTGGTCGCCTAATGGGCGGGTGCTGATGTTTTTCCGCACACCGCCCTATGACAATGCCGGAAACGGGGGCAAGCCATCCCTTTGGTCGGTGGACCTGACGGGTTACAACGAGCACAA
>JAAHTG010001445.1_pt1 | contig 16186 bp, 14 predicted proteins | sample 6116081 | NCBI WGS metagenome assembly JAAHTG01 (sample SAMN13939989, study PRJNA603662) | sponge metagenome | isolation source: marine sponge | host: Mycale hentscheli | place: New Zealand | collected 2005 | reverse complement strand
ACTTAGGGGTATATTCTATCTTGTTTTAAGTTCTAATTGATGACACGCCCTAATACCTAATACAATTTCTTGATTTTGCGTAATATCAGTTCTTAATTGTATACTCTCTTAATGTGCCAAAATTGCAATCTTTCAGCCATATTTTGACAGCTTGTCCAATGACACCATTGGTTGTATTACGAGCAGGAGAAACAACAAATTTATCTCCTTGAGGATAACCAAATCGAGTGAATGCCATGACTAAATTCCATCCTTCACTAGTTTGATTCATAATTAACCAATGATAATTTTGTGTTTGAATCAAGGTTTTATTATTAGAATATTGTCTTTCTAAACTAGTAAAAAAAATTTGTTTCACGCCATCAGGAATTGTTTGTTTCTCCGATTGAAATTGATTGAAAGATAAGGGTTCAAATTCAGGTTTGCTGGCAGTGATAATATAAGCGGGAAAAAAATCTAATTTTCGAGAATACTTACCACTTTTTTGAATTACCCTATTGCCATATTCAGTAATATGACTAGTTAGTAAATTGCCAAAACTAACTAATTCTTGGGGACAACTAGTCATTTTTGGTGCATTATGATCTTCTGCTATTGATTTTTTCGTCCTTAAACCATCGTTCAATAAAAAATTTGAACTAGTCAATATCACAAGATAGAATAAACGCTGGTAGAAAGGTAATTTCATTTTGTACCTATAATCTCGATCGCACAATACTTTACATGATAAACTTTAATTTGTTCGTTATTCATTAATCTCCTCTACTATTTTTTCCCACGCTTGTTGAGGATTTTCCGCTTGAATAATTGGTCTACCAATCACTAAATAACTTGCTCCTTGCTGTAATGCTTGTTGGGGTGTCATAATCCTTTTTTGATCACCTTTTGCGGCCCAAGTTGGACGTACTCCCGGACAAACTAAAAGAAAATCATCACCACAAATATTTCTTAATTGGGCTACTTCATGGGGAGAACAAACTGCTCCATCGATACCACATTCTTGTGCCATGAAAGCATTGCTTAAAGCGTATTCTGGTAGCTCAATGGGAACTTTGAGGTCAAAAGCTAATTGACGACTATTAATGCTGGTTAAAATGGTAATCGCTAACAATTTGGTAGGGGATGCACCTGCGTTTTTAATCACTTCGCTTGCCGCAGTTAAAGCATCTCTTCCTGCGACAGCATGAAGGGTAAGTAAATCAACTTCATATTTTAAAGCCGATTGAGTTGCACCTTTAACGGTGTTAGGAATGTCATGAAATTTCAGATCGAGAAAAATTTGTTTATTTTCGTCTTTTAAATATTTGAGAATGTCTGCACCTGTAGCGACAAATAATTCTAAGCCAACTTTCCAAAAATTTACTTCTGGTAATTTTTTGACCAATGCGATCGCATTATCGAAATCGGGAACATCAAGAGGAACAATAATTTTATCTTTGAGCATTAAAACTAATGATTGAGCATTAACTATTAATTATGCCTCTTTCAGATTCACAATGGCAAGATAATGATTTATTGACAACTCCTCTGCCTAAAGACGAGAGGATTCTTCCTTCTCAGAACGATGCCTTGCAAAAGCAGTGCCTTTAGTTGGTCTTACTCTTTCTCCAGAAGCTATCGGGATACGCCCTACCCCTAAAATTCGTAAACCTTCATCTCTGATATTTTTTGAGGCGTTAATATCTCTGTCATTTACCGTCTGACAGTTTGGACATTCCCACTCACGAATATTTAAAGGTAATTTATTTACTTGGTGTAAGCAGTTATTACAAGTCTTGGAACTTGGGTAAAATCGATCTACTTCTATGTAAGTTTTACCTGCCCATTCAGTCTTATACTTCAACATAGTACAAAACATACCCCAACCTGCGTCGCTAATTGACTTAGCTAAATTATGGTTTTTGACCATGTTTTTTACTGCTAGATTTTCCACACATATAACTTGGTTTTCGTCTACTATTTTACGAGATAGTTTGTGCAAAAAGTCTTCTCTACATCTAGATATTTTTTCTTGAACCTTCGCTACTTTGACTCTAGCTTTATATCGATTATTTGAACCTTTACTTTTTTTACTTAATCGCTTTTGCTGTTTAGCTAATTTAGCTTCATATTGACGATAATATTCAGGATTACCATACTTTGAGCCATCACTGGTTATTGCATAGTGAGTTAAACCACAATCTATGCCGATTGCTTTACCATCTGTTGATTTTTCTGGCAATTCTTTGCCATCATCAAACAAACAGCTAACATAGTATTTATCCGACGGTATCTTACTCACGGTGACAGACTTAAGTTCACCTTCTAATCGTTTTGAGATTTGACAATATATCTCACCTATTTTAGGCAATTTAATCGTATCATTAAGTAATTTACATCCTTGAGGTAAACGTATCGATTGACGATTACCTTTTTGCTTAAAACGAGGGAATTTAGCTCTACCTTCAAAAAAGTTTAAAAAAGCACTAGATAAGTCTAGAGCTACTGGTTGCAAGGCTTGTGATGGTGGCTCAGTTAACCATTCATGTTCTTTCTTTAACTCTGGTAATAGTTTTATGATTGTATTTCTACTTAAACCTTTACCACTTGCCTTATAGGTTTGATTAGTTTTATCTAAAGTATAGTTATAGAACCAGCGACAACAGCCAAACGACCTATTCAACCAAGTCTTCTGGTCACTGTCAGGGTAAATTCGGTACTTAATTGCCTTAAGCATGACAAACTTGTTGAAATGTTAATCAAATTTTATCATACTATTGATAGAATGATAATTATAATTTTTACTACCTATCGAAGGCTTCAAAATTACTTGAGGAGTCCATGTATCCCCAACCTGAAGGCATGGGGTTTTATTGCTCCTCAAACTCCACGTTTTAATAAACAACATCTAGTAGTCCGTCAAGTTTGAAATGATAGATTATGGTAGCAGCGGAAAAAACAAAAAAGGAGCTGGCAGAGAAAGTCTTTTGTTCTAGTTTTGAATATGACTGCCTATCCTTCAAAAAAGATATTTTCTGCTCGATATTCTGGGGGTTCAAGATGAATCAAAATCCTTACTGGTGCGAATTTATCTGTCAATCTTTGTTCAATTTCTTCGGTAACATCATGGGCACTTTTAATATCAGTATTTTCGACGATTAAGTGCATTTCAATAAATACCTGTCTGCCTAATAATCCCCTTGAAGCTATATCATGACAGTTGACAACTTCAGGTACTTCCATTACTATTTGGTGAATCAACTCTGGTGCGATCGCAATTTCATCTACTAACCAAGGTAAATTAGTTTTTAAGACTTGCCAACCGCTTTTTAAAACTAAAAAGGCCACAGGAAAAGCCAACAGTAAATCGAGATATTGTAATTGAGGTATCTGCCATACTTCCGATTGCCAAATACCAATTAAACCAAATAAAACAGCAATGGTAATCCAAACATCACTCATGGTGTGAGTTGCATCAGCGATTAAAAGTGGACTTTTAAGTTTTTGTCCCACTTTTCTTTCATAGAAAGTAACACAAATATTGATACCTAAGACAATTAACAATATCCATAACTCATTAACAGTTACCTTAATAGGTGTAATGTCATTGAATATTCGCTCAAAAGCATGGGACAAAATTTCAAAACAGGCAATGCCCAAAAAAGCGGCTATTCCTAAAGCACCTAAGGCTTCAAATTTTTGATGTCCATAAGGATGTTCTCTGTCAGGATATGGAGAGGAAAGCTGATTGGTGACTAATCCTAAAACATTATTAGCACTATCAGTCACACTATGTAAAGCATCGGCTTGTAAACTTAATGAACCAGTAATAATTCCTACCACTAATTTAAGTATTAGAACGATAATGTTAAATACTAAAGTAATTACTAAAACTTTACGTACTTTTTTACGGTTATCGATTGACATAATTGATAGTTGATAGTTAGTAAATGTACAAGCCCATTTATTACTTTTTCATCTCACCCTGTCGACTCTAAGTTTTTTGGAAATAGATAAAAATTTTAGGTTTTAGGTTCTAGGTTCATAAATTAAATAACTAAATTGAAATTATTCTCCTAAAACTCTTTTTTGTTCTAGTTTAACCTCAAAAACAATCAAAACCTATTACCTATTAACCATTACCTTGCCTTGACGACAAATTAGAGAAAGAAACAGCCCTGCTCCTTAATAGTGACTACCTGATTTTCGATGGTGAATGGCAGTGACACCAGTATCTGATAATAATTTTCCTTGTTTAGCTGTGGCATATAATATCCAATGATCTCCACATTCTAAACGATTTTTTACTCTACATTCTAAATAAGCCAAAGCATCTGTCAGGATAGGAGAACCGTTTTGTGCAGTCTCGTAATTAATATTAGCAAAACGATCTTCTCCTGGGGTAAAAGGTTTAAGAAAATGTTTCATTAATTCAATATGATTACCTTCTTGCAGAATATTCAGGACAAAATCACTACCTAAGGGTAACAGAGATTCGATCGCTCTTTCTTTGGCTACAGCAATGGTAAAACCGGGAGGATTAAAGGTTGCTTGAGATACCCAAGATGCCACCATTGCTCCTTTTAACTCTTTTTGTATAGTCGTAACAATACATAAAGAACCCACTAAACGACCTAATGCTTGTTCGGTACGAGGAGTCTGAGTATTACTAGCGGCGGATTGTTTTCCTTGAAGGGCTTTTTTTCGTTTTTTCAAGGCTTGGGAAAAGTCTGTACCTGATTCTTCACAAGTTTTTAAAATTATTTCCGTGGGCTTAAATTTAACTCTGATGGTTTCAAAACCAAAGCGATAACCACCATCTTTAAATTTCGATTCTAACAAGTCAATTGCCTCTCCACTCCAACCATAAGAACCAAAGACACCTACCATTTTGTTTTTATCTCCATGGGCGAGGGCGACTCCTAAGGCTGTTTGTATTTGAGTGGGGGCATGTCCTCCTAATGTAGGTGAACCAAAGACAAAACCATCACAATTTTCGATCGCAGTTTTAATCTCTTCATTGGTAGCATATTCAGCATTGATAGATTCGACTCTGACTCCTGCTTTGTTGATACCACGTGCGATCGCATTAGCAACAATAGCAGTATTACCATAGGCAGAGGCATAAATTAACGCCACATTCAAAGTTTGTTGTAGTTGAACTTCCAACCATTGTTTATATAAAGAGGTTAATTCTGTCAGCCCATATCTGACAAGAGGGCCATGAGCACTAGCATAGATATGTGACTGTTTTTGATTCAATTTATCTAAAGCTTTACTGATTTGAGTGGCATAAGGTGCAATCACACAGTCGAAGTAATAACGTCTGTCTTCTTGATAAATTTTCCAACCTTCATCTAAAATTTGATCGCCACAAACATGAGCTGAAAATAATTTGTCTGTGTAGTAAATTTTAGTTTGACCATCAAAAGTTAAGAGTTGATCAGGATAGCGAGGATTAGGAGTCGTGATAAACTCTAACAGATGTCCTTTGCCCAAATCTAATTGATAATCATTTTTAACTGAAATGATATTTAAAGGGTGATTAGCAATAGTATCACTGTAATTGTTCTGAAAAATATTTTGTAAGGATTTTGCTCCTGTATTAGAAACGACAAAAGTAATGTTAGGGATAAGGTTGATGAGTTTATTAATCGTCACCACTCTATTAGGATTAATATGACCTAAAATGATGTAATCTATTTTTTCAACAGATATTCTGGCCTCTAATGCAGAAATAAAAATATCCGAAAAAGATTCTCCAGGAGGATCTATTAATGCAATTTTATCTCCTTCGATTAAAAATGAATTAGCAGTTGTACCTCGACTTAAACCATATTCTATTTCAAATTTTAATCGATCCCATGTGCGAGAACGAAACACTCTGGTATTTTGACTAATACTTGCTACTTGAACGTCTCTGGCTTGATTCATAGAGCTTAACCACTTACTTTATTATTCCCTTTCTATATACGTTATCAAATTATATGCGTTATAGCAGTAAGCTACCTGCTATAAGCTTTTTATCAACATATAGCAAACGTAATTTGAGAATTGAGAATTAGTCGAGTAGTCCGTCAAGTTTGAAATGATAGATTATAGTAGCAGGAGAAAAAAGGAGTTGGGAGAGAAGATGTTTTGTCAGAGTTTTGAATCTGATTGCCTATCCCTAAAAACAAAATTGATTCTCTACTGGATATTTGGGGAACAATTGCCATTTATACCGAATCTTAATATAGATAAACATAGTTATCTGTTTGTTCAATTCTGCATTCTGAATTCAGAATTCAGTCCACCAAGACAGATTATTATGCGTAATAATGAATCAATTAAATGAAAAACTGAGGAGAATATAGATAATATGCTATCTCAAATTTATCCCCGTGTCATTGACAATCTCGGCGATTGGAATCCCCAATTTTTTCGAGAAATAAAAGGTCGATTAAAATCTAAAAATGTGGCGATCGTCTCTTTTGCCTCTATTATTGGACAAGGACTATTATTTCTTTATTTTAATAGCCTCTTACCTACAGTAGAAACAAGATATGGTCATCGTTATTGCACTGGTAATAGCGTTGAGTATTCAACTCAAGCCCATTGCACCCAAGACTTGCTAGGAAATGTACAAACTCTCAAAGAATTATGGTGGTTAGATTTATTTACTACCATGAGTATTATTGGGATTGTAATTTTGTTAGTTGCTGGCAGTTATATGTTAATGGCTGATGTGACTAAAGAAAAAGCCAAAAAAACCCTTAATTTTCTTCGTCTTACCCCCCAATCTGCGATGATTATTTTAGGTGGCAAAATGTTGGGAGTACCAATTTTAATCTATTTATTTGGCTTATTAGCCGTTCCTCTACATCTAATAGCTGGCTTACAAGCTCATATACCTTTTCATCTAATCATTAGTTTTTATATAGTTTTAGCCGCTAGTTGTTTATTCTTTTATACAGCTAGTTTATTGTTCAGTTTAGTTTTTACTGGATTAGGTAATTTCCAAGCATGGTTGGGTAGTTTAATAATCTTCTTTTTTCTGTTTATGATGATAGGAGTAACGATAGAAGGAAATAATTGGACTCATACTTCTGTTGACTGGTTGATGTTTTTCTATCCTGGTACTTTTTTAGCCTATCTCGTTGATTCCACTTTTATACCTCCTAATACCATTGATTACTTATCAATGGAAGGATTAAATTCGGTTAATTGGTATGGTCATTATTTAGGACAAAATTTTCTCACTGTCCTTGGTTTTTCCTTAATAAATTATGGTATTTGTATTGCCTGTCTCTGGCAAGGAGTAAAACGACGTTTTCATAATCCTAAAAATGTTGTGATTACTAAGTCTCAAAGTTATTTTATCTCAGCACTTTTTGTTATTTTTAATCTTGGTTTCACTGTACAGGGATTATATGATAGAAATTATGATGAGGCACAATTAGGAGTCTTATTTGTGTTTAATTTTATCTTTGCTTTATTATTGATAGGAGCTTTGACTCCTCAACGTCAAATATTGCAAGATTGGTCTCGTTTCCGTCATGAAGGTGTCAATCGTAATTCTGCCATTAAAGATTTGCTCATCGGAGAGAAAAGTCCTGCTACATTAGCGATCGCTGTTAATATGATGATCATCACATTATATATACTGCCAACGATATGGTTATTCCCTGATGTGGATGAACATTTATCAATCTCGATTATGGCAGTATTAAGTGCAACGATGATGATTATTTATGGCACAGTGTATCAATTAACTTTGATACTAAAAACAAAAAAAAGAAACTTTGTGGCCACCGCAGCGATTTCGACTTTAATCTTCAGTCCACCATTAAGTGTCATGCTTTTGGGGACTAATAGCTCTGTATTACCAACTGTGGGATTATTTTCAGCCATTCCATTTGTGAGTATTTCTGAGGTATCCGTCGTCACTTTAATGGTTAGTGCTTTAGCCCAAATTATATTCATTATGGGTACAAACTATCAACTAAAAAGAATGTTGAATCAAGCAGGAGTTTCAGAAACTAAAGCTTTGCTAACATCCTCATTCCAGATGCAAGGTGGGCATTGCCCACCCTACATTTAGATACTAATCGCCGATTGCCATCCGTTATTAGAATATAAATCCATTCTCAATTCTCAACTCTCAATTCTCTGATGACATCTTCACCTTGGCGTTTAATTCCTTTACTTTGTGCAGAAGGAAAATTACAAATGGCGATCGATAATTGGTTATTATATCAACATCAAAATCATCATCATCCTCCCATTTTAAGATTCTACACATGGAATCCTACGGCTATTTCATTAGGATTTAGTCAAAAACGTTTTTTTCCAACCCATTGGCAAAATATCGAGCATCATGGACAATTAATTGATATTGTGAAGCGTCCTAGTGGTGGACGTGGTGTTTTACATCAAGGAGATTTAACATATTGCGTAATCACTTCCCATTGTGAAGGTAATTTGGAAGAGGTTTATCGTTATATTTGTCAATTTTTAATTAAAGGTTGGCAAAAGTTAGGAGTTGATTTAGATTTTGGACAACCGCAACAACAGTATCTAAAATCTAACAATTGTTTTTCTTTAGCGACGAATGCTGATTTAGTGGATAGTGAAGGGAATAAGCTTATTGGCAGTGCACAATTAAGAAGAGGAAAATATATTTTACAGCATGGTTCGATGGTTTTAAATCCCGATCGAGATTTGTATCAAAAAGTTTTTCATTGTTTACCACCAACACCGATAATCGATCGTAATTTATCGATCGAAAATATCATTAATAGTTTAACTCAGTCAGCCGCAGAATGTTTTAATTGTCAGTTAATAAGTCAACCTTTATCCAAAAAGGAGTTAGCACAAATAAAGACTCAAATGTAAATGCTTGATCTGATAAATTTTTGAGTTATTTACCTGATTCTCCTGACCAGAAAATAATTTTTCTTGACTTAAAAATTTTTAATTATATAATTGGCCTATTATGGTCTGACAAGATATATGAAGACAAATTAAAGTCAGTTTAATGATTTTGATTCTGCAATTATTGAAGATTCATTATCACTAATAGTAGCGATCGCTTGAACTTTTTCAGGAATTGTCTGATAAACTTGATTAAGATACTGCATAACAGCTTGGGAATCATTGTAAGACAAAGGAATATCACCTAACAGATCAATAATAGTTTTATGATCACTAGTAGAATTGATTTCCACTAAAGAAGGATCTAATCCTTGCTCATACTGCCAAAAATTATCCATAGATAAAGGAGCAGAAGTTTTGTTATGACTATGTTTACGACGAGGAGCAGGTTTGAGTTTACCTAACATTTCAGGTTGCCATTCCTTACCTGATAGTTTGAAGCTACGGGATACTCTTAAAGCTTCTAAAATTTGGGCTTTATTTTTGCCCCGTAATTGGAAGATAATAAAAGGATCTTCACTAAATCGATCGGCTAATTGATAATAAACTGCGGCAATATGTTTACATGGATTAGCTTTATCTGGACAACTACAACGAGAACGAACTTCCGTCAAATTATAAGGGAAAAGACTTAAACCATTTTTGATAAATACCTGTTCGATTTCCAAAGGCATTTCTCCCACCAACAGTTTGGCAGATAAAATAGCTTTTTCTGACATTGTCGCCACAACATAACCCCAGTCTTCATCAGAAAATATATCCAAAGCTAAAGTCACTTTGTAAGGTTTTTCTTCTGTACCTTGTATTTCTGCTATTAATTGAGATTGTTTAAATTCGACTTTGAGAACATTTCCTTCTCTTGAATAGTTACGTCCTATTTCTAATCTCTTTTTAAAACGGTAAGAATCTAATAATTCTAGCCATTTTTCTACCCACCATTGTCTTTCTATCATGTGAATTATAAATTGGAAATTATTGAAATAAAATTATTGAAATAATTGAGCATAAAATATTTTATCTATGGAGTGAGCAAAATGAGTAATTATTTTTGTAAATTAGTTGTTAATTGATGTACTTTATAAAAAGTCTCTAAACTACTCGAATCCCCCACATAACGCCAATGCCAAGGTTCATAGCTAATGCCTTGTAAATTATCTTTAGGAAAAGACAATTCAAAGCTATATCTAGAAGCATTTCTACTCAACCATTGATAAGCTGCCGTTTGATCAAAACTAGTCTCGAGGTTAGTTGCTGGCGAATTTCCATCTCCGATATCGATCGCATAACCGGTATGATGTTCACTATAACCCGGAGGTGCGCTAACTTCTGCTCTTGTGGAAGCATCCTGTTGGCGTTGTGCTTTAATTTCAAAAAATAAATATTCTTGCTCAGCAATAGTCCGAAAACCAGATAATGAAGTCAATAAAATACCTTGTCTCCTAGCATCTTCTTGCATTTGCTGAAACTTTTCTGCGGCTTTACTCTTCAAACGAATCCTACCATCACTAGTTATATTTTTTAGTTCTTCTACTTTTGCTTCGGGATAAGGTAAATGTCCTAAAATATGTTCGGGAGTGGGCTCTTGTTTTACCTCATCTATCGCAACATTGGTATTTTGTTCTTCGATATCAGTATTAGAAAGAGGATTATTCGTCGTTATGACTGGCTGAGAATTATTTTGATTTGCTGTTTGTGTATTATTGCCCCAAAAAAACCAGATAGCCACCAAAAAGATCAAGCCAGCACTAAATATTAAAATTATATTACTGGGGATACGAGCCATTTTTTTATCAGGGTTTACTTCCCTTTGAGCAACAGGAATTTCATCCATAACAAATTCAATGAGTATCTTTTCACTTCGTATTTTAACTTGTTTTATAACTTGTTTTTTAATTGTTTCAAAAATGTTTGTACAATCATCAAGAATTAAAATTATTAATCAGTATAGCAATAAGAAAATTATTTGTAGCAAATTAAATCATATTATTGACAATATAATATCGAAAAATACAGACTCTTGAATCCCGACTTCTAAATTATACTTTGGCTAAAATTATGACAACTCAACTAGCATTGCTATAGTTATTAAATAAGTATTGTAATCGAAAAAATTCAGATAATTTTCAGCTAAAATTAAGCTAAACTAGCTTTAATTAAAAATAGAAATTAAGTTATTTATCAAAAATTAGGAGACAAGATGGGATACGATATTGAAACTTCTGTATTAGAAAGATATGAAGGTGGCGCTAAAGAGCATCAACCAAGCTTATGTTGTCCAACAGAATATGATGGTCGTTATTTAACTATTATTCCTGAAGAAATTATTGCTAAAGATTATGGTTGTGGTGACCCAACTCGCTATATTAATGAAGGAGAAGTCGTAGTAGATTTGGGTTCAGGTGCGGGTAAAAACTGTTATATTATTGCTCAAAAAGTTGGTAAGAATGGTCAAGTTATCGGTGTTAATTTTAATGATGAAATGCTTAATTTGGCAGGTAAATATCAACAAGAAATAGCTAACAAATTAGGATTTTTAAATACTAAGTTTATCAAAGGAAAAATTCAAGATTTAAAATTACCATTAACTCCCCTTGAATCATGGTTAAAAAGTAATCCTATTCATAATTTAACTGATTTAAAAGCATGGGACATAGAATGCGATCGTCTAAAAAAACAAGAAACCTTAGTTGCAAATAATAGCATAGATGTCGTTGTTTCTAATTGTGTTTTAAATTTGGTAAAACCAGAAGACAAACAACAATTATTTGCCGAAATTTTTCGAGTGTTAAAAAAAGGTGGTCGTGCTGTTATTTCCGATATTGTTTGTGATGAAGATTTACCTCAAGAAATTATCGATGATCCCGATTTATGGAGCGGTTGTTTAGCAGGTGCATTTAGAGAAGATTTATTTCTGAAAATGTTTGAAGATGCAGGTTTTTATGGTGTTGAAATACTCGTCAGAGAAGTCGAGCCTTGGCAGGTGATTAAAGGTATTGAATTCCGCTCTTTAACGGTTAGAGCTTATAAAGGTAAAGAAGGAGAATGTAAAGAAAGAAACCAAGCTGTAGTTTATAAAGGCCCTTGGAAACAAGTAAAAGACGATGACGGGCATACTTATTATCGTGGTGAAAGAATGGCTGTTTGTGACAAAACATTCAACATTTTAACTAATGAAAATAGTCCTTATACTGATTCAATAATTCCCATTTCTCCTTTACAAGAAATACCTTTAGAAAAAGCAGGTGATTTTACTTGTAATTCTTCAGTTATTCGTGATCCTAAACAGACAAAAGGAAATACTTATGGAGAAAAGACGATCGTCAAAAATGAACAGTCTTGTTGTTAAATAATTAATACTTTTATCACAGATTAAAAACAGGGAAGATACTATTATTTTCTATCTTTATATCTTCCTTTTTTGATGACTTTTTTCAATTTATTTATCTGCAAAATATAGTTGAAAAACTTATTTTTTAAGAAGAAATATCTTGGGTAAGAGTTCACCTCAGTTCGACAGGAGAAAAAATCTTTATCTATTGAACTTTGATCAAAAAAATGGGGAAATCAACCCCTTCATTTATGAACAATAAAATTAACATCTAAATTTCAAGCCTCTAATTTCAGAGTTTGGTAATTATCAATTCTCAATTCAGAATGAATTTTTATGACGAATAAAACAATAACAAATTTTAAGAATAAAATAAATGGTGATTTAACGAAAGATAAAATTACCGTATTACAAATTAATTTAGGTAAAAAATGTAATCTAGCTTGTGTTCATTGCCATGTCGAAGCATCTCCAGTGAGGACAGAAGAATTAACTCCTGATGTTTGTGAGAAATTAATTACAATTATTGAAAGTTTTCCCCAAATAGAATCGATCGATTTAACAGGTGGTGCACCGGAAATGAACTATGGTTTTAAACCTTTAGTTGCGGCAGCTAGAAAATATCATACAGAGGTCATAGTTCGATCGAATTTAACGATCTTTTTTGAGTCTGGTTATGAAGATTTACCTCAATATTTTGCTGACAATCAAATTCGAGTAGTTGCTTCTTTACCCTGTTATTTAGAAGACAATGTTGATCAACAACGAGGAAAAGGAGTTTATAATAAATCGATTTTAGCCTTACAAAAATTCAATGAATTAGGATATGGAAATGATCCTAATTTGATTATTGATCTAGTTTATAATCCTCTTTTACCAGTTAATAATAATTTTGCTTTAACACCTAATCAAGTTCCTTTACAAGCTAGCTATAAAGATTATTTAGCTAAACATTTTGAAGTTAAATTTAATCATCTTTTTACGATTACAAATATACCTGTAGGTCGTACTAATTTATATTTAGAAAAAAATAATTTAGCACAAGATTATTTGCAATTTTTAGAAGATAATTTTAATCAGGCTACTTTACCTCATTTAATGTGCAAAAATCAGCTATCTGTTGATTATTTAGGAAATATTTTTGATTGCGATTTTAATCAGATGATGAACATTAGTGCGATCGCCAATTCGAGCCAAAAAATAACTTTAGATGACATTATTGATCAACATAATCTTGATTTAATCAGCCAAATACAGACTGCAAATTACTGTTATGGTTGTACTGCGGGTAGTGGTTCAAGTTGCGGTGGTGCTTTAATTTAAGATATTATTTTAGATATCAATTTTAGCCATCGGTTTATGAGTTTGAAAGCTATTTTATTTAATTTTAATGGGGTAATTATCAATGATGATTTTGTCCATCAACAGTTAGTTGATGATATTTTACTAGCAGAAAATTTGTCTCCTTCTGGTGTCGAATATCAGCAATTTTACTTAGGAAAAAGCGATCGCATTGGCTTAAAAAATCTCTTTTCTATCAGAGGCAGAATCCTTGATGATCAATATTTAGATAGCTTACTGAAAAAAAAAGCGATCGCTTATCAACAAGTAATGGATAAAATGGATAAATTGCCCATTATCGATAAAGTAGTTGAATTTATTCTCCACACTCAAACTCTTCATCTACCCCTAGGAATAGTAACAGATGCCTCAGGAGAAGAAGTTCAATATATCCTCGAAAAAGCCAATCTTCGTCAGTATTTTACAGTTATTATTGACGGGAATGAAATGGGAACTTGTAAACCTTCTCCCCATGGTTATTTACAAGCAATCGAAAATCTTAATCAACTTAATCCCCAACTATTTTTACAACCGTCGGATTGTTTGGCAATTGAAAACACACCCATTGGTATTTCCGCTGCTAAAAATGCTGGTATACAAGTTGTTGGTGTAGCGAATACTTATCCCTTCCATATGCTACAAAGACAATCTAACTGGTGTATTGATCATTTACTGGAATTAGATTTAAACTGGGTGGAAAAAATTCAGATGTCTTAATATGTATCTGAAAATTAAGATGATTTCTCAAAATAAAAACATCAACAAGAAAAGACGAATCAACTTTCTATACTGAATTAGTGATTTCATCACTGTCATTATTATTATAATAAGATATATTAAGTAACTAAACATCGAAATACTTAATGTTTATCAATATTAATCCCCATCATAAAATTAAGCAATATATCGAAAAGAACATACTCTTCGGTAATAAACTAACACCAGAATTGTTTGCCATTCTCACAGTGTATTTTGTGCAGGGTATTCTGGGTTTAGCAAGGCTTGCCGTTAGTTTTTTCCTTAAGGATGATTTGATGCTTTCCCCTGCTCAAGTAGCGGCCTTAATGGGGGTTGCTTCTATTCCTTGGGTAACAAAACCGATAATTGGTTTTTTAAGTGATGGTAAACCTTTATTTAAGTATCGTCGTCGTAGCTATTTAGTACTTTCAGGTTTTTTAGGTGCGATGGCATGGTTGAGCTTAGCGACTATTGTTCACAGCTTATGGGGAGCAGTTATAGCAATATTAGGAACATCACTCTCCGTTGCCATGAGTGATGTAATTGTCGATTCAGTAGTAGTAGAAAGGGCAAAATCAGAATCTTTAGAAAAATCAGGTTCATTACAATCAGTAACATGGGGAATGTCTGCTCTGGGTGGCTTAATTACCGCCTACTTTAGTGGTTCATTATTAGAGCATTTTGGTAACAATCAAGTATTTTTGATAACCGCTTGTTTTCCTTTGTTAGTAGTTGCCGTTGCAGTATTAATAATCGAACAACCTGTCACTGAAACTACCCAATTAAGTCCGTTACCACAACAAATAAAGCAACTATGGCAAACCCTTAAACAAAAATATATTTTTGCCCCAGTCTTATTTATCTTCCTTTGGCAAAGCACACCAAGTGCAGACTCAGCTTTTTTCTTTTTCACTACCAATGAATTGGGATTTAGCCCCGAATTTTTAGGAAGAATTCGTTTGATTACCAGCTTAGCTGCCTTAATAGGTGTTTGGTCATATCAGCAATGGTTAAAGCAAATTTCCTTCAGAGTAATATTAGGTTGGAGTGTTGTACTTTCGTCTATATTGGGTTTAACTAGTTTATTGCTCGTTACTCATGTTAACCGTTTAATGGGAATAGATGATCACTGGTTTAGTTTAGGAGACAGCTTAATTTTGACAGTCATGGGACAAATCGCTTTTATGCCTGTTTTAGTTTTATCCGCTCGTCTTTGCCCAAAAGGAATTGAAGCCAGTTTCTTTGCTTTATTAATGTCTATTTGGAATTTAGGTGGCTTATTATCCCATGAACTTGGTGCATTACTCACCAATTGGTTAGGAGTTACAGAAACTAATTTTGATCATCTGTGGTTACTTCTGCTAATCACGAATTTATCAACATTACTTCCTCTGCCATTATTAAAATTATTACCCAATGATGATCCACAAAAATTGACTGGAGAGAATTTACCTACTGCTGAAATTTATGGACATCATACAACTGGTGCGGTGTTTTCTCCTGATGTTATGCCTGAAATTATTTTAAATGTGACCAAAACTCATGAAAAATCTTCATCCAAATAGGGTAGGGTTTGCTGAAAAGTATAATTGTGAGAGTAGGAGTCATAACAGGACTTACGCAAAAGACATGATAATAGAAGGAGATTTTAATTCTTTTTTCAAATAATTAGAAAGTAAAGAATGCTTAACTTCATAAATCGTTTTACCTGTTGAATACGCTATTTGTTTTAATTTTAACCAGACAAATATTGCACAATTTATATGATTTCTCTGAATCCTTTCCTTTCGACATTGACAACATTCTATCCCCGTTAATTGCTTTTCTTCTCAGGGCAAACGCATCTAAATTTGATTTAGCCAAAAGATAAAAATGATAAAGTTG
>JAAHTG010000675.1_pt1 | contig 16201 bp, 11 predicted proteins | sample 6116081 | NCBI WGS metagenome assembly JAAHTG01 (sample SAMN13939989, study PRJNA603662) | sponge metagenome | isolation source: marine sponge | host: Mycale hentscheli | place: New Zealand | collected 2005 | reverse complement strand
TCATAGAACCTGGATCTTGATTTAAAACAAAAGGTTCCTTTAATGCTTGTTGTTTTAAAGATAAATCAACTCTTTCTTCATATAGATCCTTAAGCTCTGCTGGAAGATCGGTATAAACCTGCTCACCTTTAAAATCATCTCCCCTGTACATTTCTAATCCTTCGCCCCTATAACCTACAATGTCGGAATATTTTACGTCGCTGTAAACTCCTTTAGAATTTGGTTTGTAACCAGCGTTGGAAAGCCATATGTTTAATTGAGTGTTAGAAGGTTTTAAATCTACCGTTTGATTTAATCTTCTGTTATTATCATTTTTATCTAATGTCCAAAGTGCAAATTGTTTTTGCAGACTATCTTTGTCCATTGTATTATATCCTTCTTTTATAGTTTTATAAGCTTCAGACTTATCATTTCCCCCAACCTCTTCAAATTCAGATTTAGTTACACGCTCGCCATTAGCATCGAATAAAGGAGCTGCATCAAATCTTTTTTCCATAGCTTTGAAAGCTTCTGGTTCTTTGTTTTTTAAAGAAGTTAATTTTAATTTAGCTTCCTCAATTTCATCAAAATTATCTGATGTGCTAATAATATTTTCATATTTAGCAATTTCACCTTTTAAATCAGTATATGCCTTTTGATTTGGCCTTAAATCGTTATAAAAATTATTAGCAATACTTTTGCTTACCGTTGTGTATAATAAATTATTATCTTCTAAGCTTTTATATTGGTCGTCATCAATTTTAGCTTCTTCTTCTTTTTCTTTTTTTATTGCTTTTTGAATTTCTTCTTGTACAATATCTGAATAGCCTTCAGGTTTATCTTTTCTTTTGTTAAAAAACCCTCCTGTAGGATTAAAACTAGCGTCGCTTTCGTTCCACGCATTATTAGCTAATTCAGTTATTTTACTTTCAAGTCCATTTTCATTTAACTTTTCAATCGTGTTGCCTTTTAAGCCTAATTGATAAGGGGTGTTGTTCCCTAATGCAGTTTTAACTTGTGATCTAAAAAGGGCTCTGTCCTCTGTTTTTTTATCGTTTCTTTTTTGAATTTCGCCCAGCCTTATTTTTTCTAATTTTTTAATCAAAGGATCTTCTCCGCTAATTGGTTTATCGATTAACTTGGGATCAAATACTTTAAATTTCTTTGGATCTATTTGTAAATCCAAAGAACCAGGATCCGAATTGGATTCCATATCGGATGCTGCAGTTTCCTCCACAACCGCATCCGGTGCTGTGGGTGATGGATTTCCCATTTTTTGAGTTTTATATTTTTCAATAAAATCTTCAATAAATTCTTGGGGTTTGCCATCATCAATCATTTGTTGAATAACATTTTTTATGTTATTTCCAGATGGCTCTGTTGTTAATTTTTCAGCAATATAATTATTTTTATTGTTCTAGTAAATTCATGTAATAATTTGCATCCTTATTTTCAGACCGGCCGACAAAACTGTCCACTAATTTATCTGAAAAGCTACCATATCTTTTCAATTGTGCCATGTTACCTTGTAGCTGTCTTAAAATATCTGGGTCATTTAAATCAAATACTTTTGAAGAAGGCAAATCTGTTTGTCCAGACATTTTACCAAAATTAAATTTAACTAAGTGTTGGCCTCTTATGCCGTCTCCCTGGCCACCTCTTTTTATAACTTTTTCCACACTACGAATTGTAAAATTTGCGCCGGTTGGCATTCCGGGAAGTCCGTCAACAGCAACACCAGCGTAGTCCTTAGATAATTGCTTATCTGATTTAGCTTTTTTACCATCCGCCATGAAAGGAGATGCTCTACTAATAAGCTGTGTTCTAGTATCATTAAGGTTTTTAGCTTCGCTTTCTGCTAATTTTGCCTTTTCATTATCTTTACTTACAGATCTATTATAATTTAATTTACTATAATTTACTGGTTTATTAGGATCAATAAGAGTTTCGTTCATTTTGTTTACATAAAAATCATTTATTTTTCCATCTCTATATGCCTCAAAATCCTCTATTTTTTTATTATCTTTTCCGTCGCCTTTTAACCCGGCGCCGTTATAATTATAACTAGAATAGCCTACTTGTAACTTATCACCAGTAAGGGAACTTGTGAAACCGACATCGTTAAATTTATTATCTTTTTTATCATCTTCTGTCATAATATTTTTATAAACAAAATGGCTTGAAGGGTCCCCAACCATGTTCTCATAAGTAACATGCTTTTGAATTAAAGCTAATTTTTCTTCTTCAGTTATTTCTCTATCCTTACCAGCTTCAAACTGTTTAATATCTTTTTCAACTCTTGCCCTAACAAAATTAAACTTCGTGTCAAATTCTTTCTGGCTTCCAGTAACCACATAATTTTCTTTCATTTCTTTATTCAAAATAGAAATCTTAATTCCATTTAACGTAGGATCATTATCTTTGTCTAAGGCATACTTAGGGTTTTTTTCTATTGAATCTATGACTTTCATCATCGCTGGATTATCTAATTCAATCTTGCCGCTTTTAACTTCACCAATTAGTCGGTAAAAATTATCGCCATAATCGCCAGCCTCATCAAGTTTACTTTTAAGTAAAGCTTGCTTGGTTTTACTTTTTTTATCAAAAAACTCATCGCCGACATCTTTGGTTATCATTTCCCTTAGCATGTCCTTATAACCTTCACTTATATACTTGAGCTTTTTTATTTCATCACCAGATGATTTTACCCAAGCAGCATTATCCGTGTCTCGTCTTATTTCTTCATCTTCTCTTTCTTTTTTATGTTTTTCAATAACGCCCTGTACTTGTCCAAATCCCTTTTGGAAAGCTCTTGTGCCTGCGGTCATATCTTCTACGATACCGTACTGTTGTGGATTTCTGTAACTCATTAATCTAAATTAAAGTTTTTATTAAAATTGTCACCAAATGACCCGCCGCCAATTAAACCAGCACCTAGTAACCCAGCCGCGCTACCCAAAGCAGAGCCGAACATAGATCTTGCTTGATTACCGTAGGCCGCAGCTTGTTTTTCAGCGCCAGCGGCTTGTGCGCTAACTCTATCTAATTGTTGCATCTCTCTTCCTTCTCTTGCACCAAACATAAACGACTTACCTTTTGCATCGGCGCCTTGTAATCTTGCCGCTTCACTCATTCTTATTTGCTGCATTCTTTGTTCTCCTTGTGCTCTTAATCTAGTATTCATCGCTTCTTGCTTTTCAATACCAGCTGCTATACCTGCTTTTGATCTTGCTGCTGCTTGAGCCAACGCGGTTGCTCCTCCAGCTCCAGCACCTGTAGCTCTTAATGTATCTAACGTTGTGGCTAATGATATATCTTTTTCTGAAGCCGCAAATTCAGCCGCTTTAGTTGCAACTTGTAAATTAGCGAATGGATTCGTTATCATACCACTTAAATCCTTAGTATTTTCATAAGGATTTATTATTTCTTGTCGGTTTCTTTCTAAAGCACTTAATTTAGCATTAAAAGCTTTTGCTTGATCTCTAGCAGCTCTTGCTCTTTTTCTAGCGCCAAAACCACCGAAAACATTACTAAGAAGGCCTATGCCTATTCCTATTGGTCCCATATATTTTAATTTGATGATAGTACTGTCTCAGATGAAACAGCAAATAATTCTTTTGCAGATGTTTGCACACCGTTTTCTACATAAGTTTCTAAATCAATAGAAGCATACATACCTTTTATACCAGAAATTTCTTGCGCAAATAAAATATCATTATTGCCAAAATCTGAATTGTTTTTTAAATAACTAAAGTATTTATTTTCTTTTTTATTAAACGAAGATAACCCAGGAGTGTCGTAGTCTAAACTTGTATTATATTGACTTACATCAAAAGCTTTGTCTCCAGAATCATTTGTTATTATATTCTTAGCTTGCCACCCATCAGTTCCTTCATAAGCTAGTGTTTTAAACACTTTAACAGCTGATGGAGTGTTATTTATTACTAAGGTAACTTTAGACTCCTCATACGGGTTTAAATTGCCTTCATAAAATTTATTATAGTTGTTGCTTGTATAATGAGTATATAAATCAGCATCTCTAAATGAATAAAAAACATTATTTAAAGTAAAACCAGCACTTGGCTTGTAGCTATAAAAACTAACCCACCCTTTAGAAGATTCATCGTAACCTAATGTGTAATAATTAGAATTATTTTGTAAAGACACAACATATTGATCTTTTACATTATCGTACATACCCACAATCTTGTCCGCTGTTTTTAAATTATTTTTAAACCAGCTTCGCATTCCATAGTATGAAATTTCAGTATGGCCATCTCTTGATAATCTAATTACAACGCCCCTTTTTTTATCGGTAAAATATTTCATTCCGCCCTTTATAGCAAAACTTTCAGGATCGTTACTTATTCCATATTTACCTAAGAAAGGTACAATTTGCCCTATAACTATATTGCTAGTAGATTTTATAGGGGAACCTTCTGCTGTAAAAATAGCATCTTTATCAATTAATGCTCTACTAATTTTATCTTCTTGTAATATTAATAAATTAGTATCTTCTGCATACAATTTTTGTATAGATCCATCAGCAAAATCAACTGCTTTTGTTATATTATTTCCTATACTAAATTGATTTAATTTATTTACACCTGTTTTTGAATTGTAAATACCCGAATAAATTATAGCATTTTTTCTTCTTTCTTTTGCATAATTTTCATCAACTAAATAAGCTCTAACACCCAATTCTATAGCCGTGTTATTAAAACCTCCTTTTATACGAGATTCTTCAATATGCCATATTTTATTTGAGTCTTCTGCTTTTAAAACAAAAGCGTTAAAGTATCCTATTTCTTTAGTTACTGCCATTACTTAATTATTACATGTTTTAGAATAACCCTAATTTAGAACTCCCCACCATTAGGATTAGGAGGACCACCGCCTGACCCTGTTCCACCACCAATATTAGGATTACAATCTCTCTCAAAAATACCAGCCACTTCACCAGGAGTGCTGCCACCGATTGTTTTAGCATAATAGCCATAGCCAGTGTTAGGAGAGTTAGTGGAAGTTATAACATGCCCCGAATATGGTGTTATCGTGCCATTTAAATCCCTATATATAATATCCCCAACTTGAACAGTTCCGCTAGAAGAAGCCGAACTTTTTGTTAAATATAACGTTGTTGTAGACGGGTTGCATAATCCATTAAAAGTTACAGACTCTAAATGATTAGCCAAAGTTAATCTAGAAATAGTAATATTTACAGTATGATCAGCCGTAGCTCCAGCCGCATCAGTCACCCTAACCACTACCGCAAAAACTTTTCCAATTTCAGAAACAGCAAAATAAGATGCATTTTGTAATTCTGTACCATATAAAGTAAACAATGTTTGATTTTGTATTTCTTGTGGTGGGTTAACAGTGTTGCCATTAGCCAGCGTTTTTAAATGTACACTTACTATACTAAATGTTAAATCCCTAGTGTCTCTATTAGAATCGCCACTACCATTTTTTGCATTAAACCCTATGTTTAAGCCGCTCACCGTGCTTCCGCCAGGAGCCGAAGGATCGCCTACAGAAAAATGAGTCATATTTATATCTGTTTGCAGACTAGACGAAAAAGAAGGTGCGACATTTGATGTGGTAATTGTTAAATTTTGATCATGAGAGGGCACTCCTGATACCGTGGCTCTAACTCTTGCAGTAAAAGACTCTCCGTTTTGATAATGATAATAACCTCCATTTATAACCCTTAAGCTGTTGCCAAGAATTCCAAATGGCATAGGCGTAACAAGCTGGTTATTCGAATCGTGAACAGATAGTAATGTAAAAGTTACACTTCCCAAAGGGTTATTAGAGGAATCTGAAGCTGTTAAATTGCCTATTACTAAAACCCCACTGTTGTAACTTTCTGGAAAAGTGCTGTTATTAAGAGAGATACTTGAAGGACCAGTTGATCCCTGGTCAAGATCTGCATTTAATTCAGAAACTAAACCTGTTAAAGAAGTTTCATAATATATATCTAGAGCCGAATCTATTGGTTTTGTTTCCCAAACTCCTAACGCTTGTGTAGTGCCTGTAACTTGAGTTGCTCCATATCCATTTGGCAATTCAGCAACTAATGGATTTTTAGCTGAATCATAAAAAGCCCCGCTAACAATACCATCTGACTGATTATTTGTTGTGTCAACCCCTGTCAAATTTTGATCTTTAGCTGTTCCAATACTAATAACATTTACTAGCCCTTCAGAAGACGAAGGTGTATTAATAATACTAGCATTAACTATTTGAGGATACAGTCTTATATTAGAAGGGCTTGTTGTGTCCTCTTGAATGTTCATATTAGAGTCTCTTGGAATTTTATTTACATTGTCACTATGCAATACCAACCAAGTTCTTTGGTCACCGTCCACATAAGTTGTAGGAGTTCCATCTGGAATAGTTGCTCCAACTACAGGAATCCCATCCTTTGCCGCGGGTCCATAAACATTATAGTAATCTTGTTCTGTTTGTTTAACAACAACTTTCCATGAATACCAATCTGTTGGCAATTTTGAAATAAAACTTATTTTTAAACAATTTCCCGTCCAACTAGTTCTTGCATCCCCCGTAAAAGCCGGAACAGAAACTGTTGATTTTTTAGGATCTGGTGGTAATATAACTGAAGATTGTCTCCCATATTTGTCTGCTAAAACTAATCCTATCTGATAAGTTCTTCTGGATTTTATAGTTTGATAAGGATATTGTGTTTTCCAATTTTGGTCAGCCTCATTACTATCGGTTCTAAAATCTAGGAAAGCTTCAAAATCAATATCATTAACAGTTATATTTTGTTCAAAATTACCGTACATTACCCTATTACCAGCTATTTCTTGTGCTTTAGCTTTTAGGGGCACATTATCATAAACTCTTGTTATTTGATCTTCTGGTAATGTTTTATAAGGAAGTGTTGATTTGTATTCGTAAGTATATACTAATCCATTTATGTTTGAATTGTAAACAGGTGGTGAAGATTGTAGCTCGCTCGGCAGAGTGTGATCTCTTAGAGTATATTCCGCCGCTAAAGCCTTAACAGCAGCATTGTCAGACTCTTTAAATAAAATTTCAATTTTTTCAATTTCATAATCTTCCCATACATTTGCCGTAGGCAAGTCTATCTGTAAAAAAATATTAGAAATATCATTCGTCATAGAATCAACTTCTGTTGATATATAAGCATCTTTAATCTGATCGTCAGTTAGCCCAGGTGAAGAATTGTACGTTTTTGGAATAAAACAAGTTTGTGTAAATGGTGAAATTAAAGAATATTCTCCATCTTTAAATTTAAATCTGTAAGCAAATCTAACAAATTTTTCTTCTAATAAAACTTTTTGAGATGCAAACGATAATGTTGTGTTGGTTACAGCGGAAATAGCATTTTCTGTTAAAACTAAATTAACCCCTGATATGGATTTTACTTTTACAGTTAAATTAGTCGGTAAACCTGTTCCAGAAACTACTTGCCCAGTGTATATATTATTATTTAATGCACTTAATGTTACATTAGCAGAATTAGCCAAAGTTGTAGCTACCTGTGTAGTTGTTGATTTTTGTAAACCCGTATTTGTACCGTTTAAAACTTTTGGAGCACTAAAAGGAAAATATTTAGCAACGCTTATTTTGTCTTCATTATTATAATAAGCCGGATTGGCCTCTGCTGTTTTTACGTTTATTTTTCTTGGAGGATTAAAATCATCAGTCCAAAACAAAAGATCATCTATTAAATTAACACCAGTTATAGGTTTTTCAATATTAAAATTAAGAAAACTTCCCTTACAAATTGGGTTTGGTTCCATAGTAGGGTTAGATGTATCATAAACAAATATTGTATTTTTTGTCGCATCGTCAGCTTTAAAAAAATAATATATTTTATTTCCGCCATTTTTAGACTCAGATTCTGCTATATAACCTATAACAGTCCCAGGAATTGGGCCGCTTTCATCATCAACTCTAGCTCCAGCCAAAGAACTTCCTTTTACATTTTGCACAACGCCAACATCAGAATTTTCTGATTTACTTATATGAATGTTTTTAGCATCTACGTATTCACCGTTAGGTATTAAACGCGCATCCAAATCTTTATTCATTTTACCTTTGATAAAGGTATTTTTGATTTCTGGCATGTAGTGTTATTTAATTGTTTTAGACTTACCCCTCATTACTTGCGTAATCTCCTCTAATTTAATATTTGATAATCTTAACTTAGCGTTTCGCATTGCTGCTCTTTTTTCTTTTCTAAATCTATTTATAATATATTCTGGCATATTGCTTTTAGACGATGCAACTGCATGTGTTATATACTTATATAATGCATCTTCCGCTAGTTTGTGCACTTTAATTTCATCATCCGTACCAATACCATCCGAAATATATCTAAGCAGTACAATTCTATCAACCATATCACTAGTAAAGCTGATAACACCTTTTGCTTCATCAATTATAAATCCACCGTTTTTTGTACTTGTTTCTGGATTTAAACCGAATCTAGTATCCATTAAATCTTTTGGTTCATAAGATGTTTCAGTTACATCACCTGTTATTTTTTTATTATCAAAATCTTTAAATTTAGCGTCTGTAACAGAAGTACCAACTAAAATATTATCTTCTTGATCGTAAAGGTAGTTGTAGTTTTCATCCTGCATAGGCGATTCTGAAGGCCTAGCTGAATATCTAACAGGATAAATTAAACGCTCTATTCCGTTATCATCAGACCAAGATAGTTTAACGTAATTCACGTAATCCTGAGGCATCGGTATTGAAAGAGTAAAACCAACTTCAACTTCTTGAATTTTTTCAACTCTTGATATATCGTAAGAAAATTCTTGTATACCCCTTTTTGTATGGAATAATATATCTGATTTTTTAACGTTGTTAATTATTTTATCATCTCCTACAAATCCAACCATATAATTGTTAACTATATCGTTTATTGTAGTGTATCTGTATTTTCCTAATGATTTATTTTTTAATTCAACTAAAACAACATCGTTTACATTTAAACCTGTAGTAAAAAACAATAAACCCGTTAAAGAGTTATATGTGTAATTTGAGCTAGCTATTTCAACGTCATTAACAGAAACAAGGAACTTCTCTGCATTCTTAGGCAATGGGTCTAATAAAAGAACAAAATTTTGTTGTCCTGCGGATGCAACTATAACCTGGCTGCCCTCATAATATTGGTATGATGTTTCTTGTAATAATCCCATTTTATGTTAGTTTTCTAATTGTATTATTTTATTTTCTTCTTGACTAGCCGCTTGAACTATACTAGGGTCTTTTATTATAACGCCTGCATATCCTAATATTTTAACAACTAGATTGACCTCGTCTGATTGATGCATTTCAAAATCTCTAGATGATGAAGCAGCATACTGATAACCAGAGCTTGCTGTTGTTGTAAAGCCCCAATAAGGATCTAATGGCATTTTTATATAATCAAAGATAATAGTTTCACCAATTAAAGTTGTAGGCGCTATTTTAAAGCCTTCATTACCTCTATAGTAAATAGGATAATCCTTGCTCGGTTGTGTTAATTTAGATGAGTTTATATATGTATATTCAGATTTTTCAACCTGCTCAAAATTTACAGTTCTATCTAATCTAGATAAATTTATTACTCTATATAAATCCTCTGGTAAGTCTATATTTCCAACAACAATATCTGTAGCTTCAATAGGAAATGTATATGGATTATTTGCACCTGTCATTGATGCTTGAGGAATAGTAATAACATCTCCGGATGAATAACCAGTTCCAGATTCTGTAACAGTTATAGTAGAAAACGCATTTGCTGTGGCTACAACAGTAACTTTTAAACCAGTACCGCTGCCATTTGAGGTTGTTGCTAAGTTGCTATACACACCTGCGGTAACCTGTGTAGGCACACTGACACCAGTTGTTGTTGTTCTAACTCTTACATTAATTCCAGGCTTTATTGCATTTTTATTAACAACAATTAATTCAGCCTCCTTTGAAAAAATATCTATTTTTTCTTTTATATTCTTAGGAATATTGCCGTATTCATTGTTAGTTATATTGGCTTTTTCTTTGTTAGTGGCCCTATTATAATCAAAAAATGCTCTTTCTAATAGATCGAGCTGTACTTGTCTGCCAATTCTATTAAATTGATCCGGTGTTAAAAACCCTCTTCCTTCTTTATTCATAATTGAAAGGACGGTTCTGTATACTTTATTTACTGATATTGCCATTTATATTTGTTTATATAATGATTAAGCCGCTTATTTGCGGCCTAACCACTATAAGCATTTTATTTTAATTTCTTTTCAACTGTTTGGTATACTTCAATACCTTCATCGGTTTTAAAATATGCTGCTAATGCTGAATACGGATTTTCGTCAAACGGAACTGTTATAAGTTTTCTGTCATTAGAAACCCATCTGAATGTTCTTTGATCGTTTGATAATGAAATAATATTATTTTCAACAGCTTTTATACCAACATTTCTGATATTTATATTGTCGTCATTTGCTAATTCTAAGAACAATTCTGGATTGTTTCTAGCAAATAATAATAAATCTCTTTTGAGTTCCTTAGAAGTCATCTTAGATACCTTATCACCTAGTTCTGTTCTTAATATTGCCTCCGCTTGATCTATATCGATGCTTTGCGCCGTTGTTAAAGCTTTTATTTCAAATTCAATTAAATCTAAATCGTCCTCAGCCTCTTTAACCGGATTGTATTCAACAAAACTAGTACCATTAAAAGGGTGCATGGATAAAAACTTTTGTAATATCTGCTTTTCTTTTGGTACATGCAGCTTGCCATCTCTAAAAGCTATATGTGATAATCTTTCTGGGCCTTTCATTTCATCTGCAAATACTGTTTTTTGATTTTCACAATATTTAAGTTCTCTTTCGTACCCTTTTTCTTCATCAAACCATAAAATGTTTTTTGATTTTAACATATAAACTATTGGTGTTTCTGCTGTAGACAACTCATATAGTCTATTTTTAATTTCCCATTTAGGTTTAACTTCTTTTATTTTTTCTTTGTTTTTCATGATATAATATAATATAATTAATAAAAGTAATAACCACCCCCGTTATAATAACGAGGGTAACTATTACAAAAAATTTAGATAAATTTCATAAAGTTGTTTGCAGCTTGTACTACTAAACATCTTTCTGAAAGATAGTGAATTTCCATTTTGTCATCACCAGTTGTTTGCGCTCCGCCAACAGATCCAGTGACCCAAGATTTTAATTTTCTATCATCTGCTTGAGAAGCTCTGTAACGCACGTGTAAGAACGGTCTTCTTACATTACTTCCTAAGTTTTGGTCATATACTGAAGATGTTCCAGCAGGAATTAAAAGTCCTTTTAAAGTTCCTACATTACCTCTTGTTGATTTATCGTTAAGATATTTCCAGTCAGTTTTGTAGAAGTCATAAGAACCTCTTCTAAATCCTGTGAATCCAAGGTTTAATGCCATATCTTCAGAGTTGTTAAATACTCCATAAGCAGTTCCACCTTGAGCTCCAGATGATAATCCAGCTAATAAGTCATCTATGTAAAGATTTGCATCTCTATCTAAAAATAACATATTTTCTTCAATTGCACCTTGTTTGTCTAATTCTTTTAATAATAAGTCAAATTCAGCTAATTGATCAGCACCAGTTGTTCCAGCGTTGAATTGGTCTGTAGACACAATACCTCTTTCTCCAATAGCAGAAAGTAGTCCTTGAGATCCTTCAGGCACGTCTGCGTGAGCACCACTTCCTGATTTTTCAGATTCAACCGCAATCATTTCTAAATAGTCATCAAATCTTGCTTTTGTATCAGCAGATGATTTTAAGTACCATAAGTATCCTGATTGCCCTTGTTCACCACTTACTTCAATCCACCCAATTTGAGCAGTATCGGAGCCATCGATTTCAAAGTGGTCTTTAATAATCATTGGCTTGTTAGTGAAAGTTTTAAACCCAGGCTCTACAGCTTCTTGCATTCCAGCAGTTCCTTTTTTAAATTCCGAACCGTAAACAAATAGTTTAATAGTTTGGTTTGAATCATCTGTTACGCCAGTGATGTCCCCAACAGTTGCAACTGAATAAGGTATAATTACCGGGTTAGCTCCAACTGATTGAACAAATCCTTTAAATTCTTTACCTTGCACTTCACATACAACTGTATTACCAACTCTTAATGAGTGAGCAATATCACTTCCACCAACATTGTCGATGTCCTTTATTGCAGATAATGCACCTGTTCCTGTTGCTACAGTTGCTTGGTATGAAATATGCAGTCTACCTTGCTCAGACCAAATTACTTGATCAGATGACATAGGCATTTCTGCACTAATTTGTGAAAGGAATCCAGAAATAGTTCTGTTTCCATATCTCTGTACTTCACTTTCGTAAAGCTCAGGTAAATATTGTTTTGCCCATCCATTGTTTTGAATGTCTAGGTAAGCTCCTTGCGCTCCAATGTTTTTTGTCATCGCAGGAGATAGCACTCCAGCCGTTGGGCTAGAGAATGATACGTCGTTTGCCATTTTTTAAAATAGTTTTAATTAATAATTCTTAAGTTTAAATTTTAGCTTAGAATCATCGTCCCCAGAAATAGCTTTTACTTTAATACCTCCAGCCTCAACATATCCGCTAGAAGTTTTTCTAGGGTCCATGTTGATGTTTTTAGCATCTGCGCTTAATTGCTTAATTGCATCAGCTTTGCCTTGTTCGTAAAAATGATTGGCTATTTTATCGGGATTGGAAGCGGCAAATAAAGCTTTATGGTAACCTCCAGCGTCTTGTAACATTTTATTGTCGCCGACATATTTATTGAAAACATTCAATAAATCACCTTGAGTTTCTTTTACTTTGTTTACATCTTTAACATTAAACCTGTATTTCTTGTCTCCTACGCTGAAATTAAAACCTTTAAATTCTTCGTTAAAAACTTTACTAGTTTCTTGTTCAAAATGTTGTGTTTGCTGCTTTAATAATTCATCAGCCGATTGTTGCTCTTTGTTGTATCTGTCAAAAAATTCAATAGCTTTTTGCTGCTCAGGAGCTAACTTAGAGCCCAACTTGACCTCTTTGTAATATTTCTCCTTAGTTTCATTTAAAAACTTATTGGCATTTGCGACTTCCTCTTTGAGAGCAAGTTTTTTTCTTTTAATATCTCTTTCCTCATCCACTTCTTCGTCAAATGAAAATTTATCGTCTAATAAAAACGACACTTCATCATAACTTAAATGAGGTTTTGTTTGTTTGTAGTATTCTCTTAGTAGAGTGGTTTCATCTACATTGGAGTAATCAGCATTTAATCTGCTAAAATCTTCAATACTACCACCAGTTTCTTCCATAAACTTAACTAGATCTTGTATTCCTTCTGGTAAATTTATTTCAGGTTCTTGTGTTTTTTCTTCCTGTAATACTTCTTTAGGTTCCGGTGTGGTGTCGGCAACTTCAGTGCTTCCATCCAATCCTTCCTCGTTAGTGTTATCTTTTTCATCTTCAATAATTTCTTCCAATACAGGTTCTTCTTTTTGTTCTTCTTGAACTTCAGCCTTTGGTTCTTTTTCTTCAACCGCTTCAGGCTCTGGTTTTTTTGCTAAATCTACAGTGTAATCACCATCTTCGTTCATGGGGATTTTTTGTACACTAGCTTCTTTTTCGGCTATAGATAATTCTTGATCATCTAAAACCTTAGCTTTAATGTTTTCTGACATAATAAAATATAATTGGTTAATTGTTATCTAGGATCAAATTGCTCTAATCCAAACCCACCTAAGTTATCAAATCCAGCAGATTCAAAGTTTTTTGGTGGTTTACCAGATTTTCTCTGGTCTATAAGTTCACTTTGCTGTGAAGCTTGTATTTTTGTTCTTTTATCTTTACGATCTTCTTTGTACTCTTCTTTTTTATTAATCACCTGATTGTCCTGCTCTTTAAGCTTCATATTAAGTTGAAACTCAAACTCCATTAACTCTTTTTTGATTTCTGCTTCTCTTTCAAGTTTTGCAATATCAAACTGTGATTGTGCTTGTGCGAGCTGAACTTTACTTTCCGCAATACCTTGTTGTTTTTGTATTTCTGCGGCGGCTCCCGCTTGAGCTGACTGAGCGTTAGCTTGCGATTGTGCTTGGATGTTTTCCATTTGAATTTTTCTGTCTTTTTCAAATTTCTTTTTCCTTCTTAATTTTAAAAGTTGATTAGCTAATTTTAAATTATTTATTTCTCTAACATCAATTGCGTCTTCGAGCTCTATTTGTTTTTGAGCTATTGCCATTTGAATATTATTTTCTAATAATTGCTTTTCTTCTTCATCTGGTGTTAATTGTAAGAATATACCAAAATCATGCAGGTGTAATTCCTTCATTTGTTCTAAGGCTCCAACATTAAACTTACCTAATGATTGTATAAACGAATTTTTTGTTTTTGAAAATTCTAATACATCCGATATTCTTAAAGCAATTGCCTCAGCAGACTTTAGCGTTAAATATAAACCAGCCTGTAATACATGCCTTGTCGCTGTGTTTGAATTTGCCGCCGCTAATTTTTGTATTCCTACTAACGCATTTTTGTCTGGGGTACTACCATCTCTTGCTTCATTTAAACCAGTTACATCTCTCATCATTTGTAGATAGTAGTTGTAAGATTGTATTAAGCTTTGTATTTTAGATCCGCCAGCGCCCGTTCTTAGTTCTTGTATTGGTATTTTTCCATTGTTAAATTCTCCATCTTGCGTCATAGATCTACCTATAACTGAACCAGTTTGGAAGTACATGTTTAAGGCCTCTTGTGGATTATAATTTGTTCCGTTACCTAAATCAACTTCAGCTAAACCATCCGCATCCAAATAAACACCATCAGGAACCATTCTTGATAATACTTGCTGTAGTTTTAAGTGTGTTATTTGAATCATATCGGCAAATGATGTCATTCTGCTTACTAAAGATTCCATTCTACCTTTGTACATTCTAGGAGCCACAATATTATAGCTCATTTGTACTTTTGTAATATCAGACTTAGGTCTTGTCATGTTTTCTGCCTTAGCCCATTTTAGCATTTTTTCGTATCCAACAATTTTTGCCCCCTCGTATAAGCATTCTATTGATCTTTCAGCTTTTTTAAACCTTGCCCTTGCGTCTTTAGGCGGATTAAAGTTACTGTCTTTTTTAATAGCTTTATCAGCCCCAGAGCTAGTTTCTTTTATTTTATATATTTGATCTTCAAATGTTTTATATTCAAAATACAATACGTATACATAATTTTTATCAGCGGAGTCAACACCAGCTTGATTATAAAGCAAAGAGCTTTTCCCCTTACCTTCTATTTCTTCTATATCCTCTAATGTTAATTCTGGGTATTGCTTCTTTAATTCAACTATACTAACTCTTCTTATTTCTCCAACGTAGTAAACATCGTCAAAATAAGGGGACTCTGTGTAAGAATAAACAATATCAGAAGGATCTACATAATCTAATTTAATACCTTCCGCTGTATTGAAACTGTTTTTAACACAACCTATACCAAGAACAGCAATGTCGTAATCTAATCGTTTTTTTAATAAATCGTACTTATTTAATTCAAATACATTATTTATAGCTTGTTCCTCAGCTATTTCAACAGATTGTTTGTAATCAAGTTGCATGTGTAATTCTAATTCTTGATTATTTTCCGGCAAGTTATCTTTATCATTTTCAAACATGTCAATACCTAATTGTGCCTGTGCTTGATTATAATAATCTTTATTACCCATATCCCTAAGTATGCTGTTAACATATTTAGTTCTTTTTTCTGTAGCTATATTATCTATTGAAAACGCTTTTAAATCATAACCTCTATCTGCAATACCATTAACAACTATATCTACAAATTTTGGAATAATTGGAACTGGTTTCCAATCTAAATTTAAATATGACAAATCACCATTAATAGATAACTCGTCTTTATATTTTTTAATGCTTTGTTCGCCTCTTGCATATAAACGTAACCTGTGAAAGTTATCTCTATTTGTAAAGTAGCGAGATCCTCCCGAATCTTTCTTGAACCATTCTGACTCTACAGCTTTAGCGATTTTTAACCCATACTCTGAGCTTTGTTTTTCTACGTCGCTTACTGCTTGACTCGGAAAAATACCTGCTGGTGATACTTTTGCCATCTATTGTATTATTTTTGAAAAATTTCCATTATTGTTATATTTAGATAAACTAAAATTAACTTTGCTTTTTAATTCCCTTGTTTGATTTGGGGCATATCTAT
>JAAHTG010001441.1_pt1 | contig 16204 bp, 14 predicted proteins | sample 6116081 | NCBI WGS metagenome assembly JAAHTG01 (sample SAMN13939989, study PRJNA603662) | sponge metagenome | isolation source: marine sponge | host: Mycale hentscheli | place: New Zealand | collected 2005 | reverse complement strand
TTTGGCTTTTTGTTCACCATTACAACTCATCCTTACTTGTTTAGGACTACCAATTTTTGATTATAGTTTTATTTAAACAGCTAAAAATTGTTGAATAATTTCTGAACTCAAATTCGCTGTATCTCCAGAAGCAACAATTCCTCCTTTTTGCATCGCATAATATTTATCAGCTTGACGCACAAAATGTAAATGTTGCTCTACTAACAAAACAGAAATACCTGTTTCTCGAATAATTTGTTTGACCGCTGCTTCAATTTCTAAAATAATCGAAGGTTGAATCCCCTCAGTCGGTTCATCCAACAATAATAATTGTGGTTTTCCCACTAAAGCACGAGCGATCGATAATTGTTGTTGTTGTCCACCACTTAAATCACCGCCACGTCTGGAAAGCATCGATTTTAAGACAGGAAAAAGCTCAAAAATTTCTTCAGGAATATTTTCTTTTCCATTTCTGCCCTTGGGTAATGCTTCAAAACCAAGTAACAAATTTTCCTCCACCGTTAAACGAGGTATAATTTCCCTACCTTGAGGCACATAACCAATACCCATTCTCACTCTTTTATCAGTTGATTGAGGATTAAGTAGAGAATCTTTATAATAAATGTTCCCTCTACGAGGAGATAACAAACCCATTATTGTTTTTAAAAGAGTCGTTTTACCAACACCATTACGTCCGATAAGACAGACCATTTTGCCCTTTTCTATATTCATATCCACATTACGTAGAATATGACTCTCTCCATAATAGACATTAAGATTTGAGACTCTTAAGCTTAAATCCTTTTCAGTTTGTTGTTCTAATACTTCTGTTGTCATGTCATCTTTAATTTATTAATTATTATTTATGGGTTTAAAAACTCTACTTTTACCAGATGTCCAACACTTATAACGGTTGACAAATAACGGTAAATAGAATGTATTAATTATTAATTCGCTTATCGTACTTTGCTTCAATTTCTGTTTCTACTTCTTTAATCAATTCTGTAGGTAAATCTAAAAGCTCTAAAAGTCTTTGATAAACTACTATTTCTTGTTCATTAATTTCATTAGAACGGATAATTTCATAACTTAACCTGAGGACTTTTTCTCGCTGCTCAATATTTTTCAATTGAGGTACTAGTTCTTCTAAGGGAATATTTTTAGCTAAATAGTTTTTTAATTCTTGCTGTAAATCCATTTGATGCATAAGACTATCAGAAAATTCTCGACTTAAATTAGACAAAATAACCTCTAATTGTTCGGGAGCAAAATTATTATCTGCCCAAGCCATAGAGGCCGCTATACGGATAATATTGATTTGTTCCTCACTCATAGATGGTGCTTCTCCCAAGTACACTTCAATTACTCTAGGGTCATTTTGCACTACATCCATGGTACCTTCACACAAAACAGAACCTTGATGAAGTACCGTTACATTACGAGCAATTTGCCTGACAAACTCCATATCATGTTCAATGACGATAATAGAATGACTTTCGGCTAAATTCATGAGTAAATTACCAACATTTTCTGTTTCTTCGTCGGTTAAACCTGCCACAGGTTCATCCACTAACAGTAAATCGGGAGATTGGGCAACTAACATACCAATTTCTAATCGTTGTTTTTCTCCATGGGAAAGATATTCTGACTGTAAGTCTGCTTTGGCTATTAAACCAATAGTTTCTAATAAACCTGAGACGGTGCGTTTTTCTGGAGAAGATGATTTACGAAATAAGATAGAAACAAAATTTTTGTTGGTGTTAACGGCTAAATCTAAGTTTTCTCGTACAGTTAAATTTACATAAATTCGAGGGGTTTGAAATTTGCGACCAATTCCTAATCTAGCTATGTCATGTTCAGAAATATTCCTCAAATTTTTACCATTAAAAGTTACGCTACCCTCAGTGGGTTGCACTTTGCCTGTAATTACGTCTAGAAAGGTCGTTTTTCCTGCTCCATTAGGGCCAATAATAACTCTTAGCTCTCCAGATTTCATGGAAAAATTTAATTGATTGAGAGCCTTAAAACCCTCAAAATCAACGGTTAAATTATCGATGACTAAAATATTATCATTCATGTTCTAATTCTTCCTTCTCTGCTTGAATTTCGGGATTGATATCAATAGCGGGATAAGTAACCACTTTTTGACGGTTTTCAATATTGATCATCAGTTGTCTGATACCGCCAATAATTCCTGCGGGTAATACGGTTACGACAATTAAAAATAATGCTCCTTGGAAAAATAACCAAACTTCGGGAAATTTTTCACTCAGAAAAGTTTGAGCAAGTCTTACTAATAACGTGCCAATTATTGCTCCTACTAAAGTTCCTCGACCTCCTACGGCTACCCAAATCACCATTTCGATCGAAAACCCCACTTGCATGACACTGGGAGTTATAATCCCTGTTTGTACGGTATAAAAAGCCCCTGCAATACCTGCGATCGCACCTGAGATGGCAAATACCAACACTTTAAACCATGTAGGATTATAACCTGTAAATCTAACTCGATTTTCATCATCTCGAATAGCAATTAATAAGCGACCAAAACGACCACTAGTTAACCAACGACAGAGAACATAAGTCAGAAAAACGAATAATACTGTTAATAGGTAAAAATTGAGTTGTACTTTAGGATCACTGACTAAAAGACCAAAAATCTTTTCTGTATCAGTTTTCAATCCATTAGTACCATTAATTAGTTTTTGTTGTCCATTGAAAAAATTGAAAAAAACTAATAAAGCCGCTTGGGTAAGAATCGAAAAATAAACTCCTTTAATCCTATTACGAAAAATAAGATAACCCAAAAAACCAGCAACTAAAGCGGGAATAAAAGTCAGTAAAATAATTGTTACGGGTAATGAATAAAAAGGTTGCCAAACTAAAGGTAGTTCTTTCACTCCATACAAAGTAAAAAATTCAGGCAAAGTACCCTCAGGAATTTGTAAGTTCAGGTACATCGCCAAACAGTAACCACCTAAGGCAAAAAATATTCCATGTCCTAAACTAAGTAAACCTGTATAACCCCAGATTAAATCGATACCGAGGGCAACAATAGTTAAAGATAAAAAACGTCCCAAAAGTCTTAAGCGAAATTCTGGTAAAACCAAAGGCATGATTACTGCAAAAATTATTAGTAATCCGATTACGGTGGCAATTTCAATCAGAAATTTTTGTTTTTGTTTCTTGCTTTGGGCAAATCGAGAGGCTGAGTCGGGAATAATATCATTCATGATGAATAATTAATAATTAATAATTAATAATTAATAGTTTTTGTAACCATTTAAGATGAATCGAAAAAGCGACAAGACAATAATTTCAATTAATTTTTTTCCATTTAAAAAAACTCATTGTCAATTGTCAATTGTCAATTGTTAATTTTTACAATTCCACTCCTCTGCCTTTTTGAGGAAAAATACCAGCGGGTTTAATCTGTAGAAAAGCGATAATCAAAGCAAAAACTAATACTTTCGCCATACTGGTGGTAGCAAAAAAATTAAAAAAGTCAACCAGATTAATAAATCCTAAATCACCTGAATTACTCGCACTTAAAGAGAAAGCAAGACTACTACTGCCCACGATAATAATATAGTTAATAATGCCGATCGCTAAAGCAGAAATAATCGTACCAAACAGATTTCCAACTCCTCCAACTACCACCACCATGAAAGCATCGACAATATAATTTTGTCCTGTGTTAGGCCCGACAGAACCCAAAAAACTAATGGCACATCCAGCAATACCTGCTAAACCAGAACCGAGGGCAAAGGTAAGCGCATCAACTTTACCCGTGGGAATACCTAAACAAGAACTCATTTCCCGATTTTGAGTAACAGCACGAATCCTCAAACCCCAAGTAGATTTATTTAAAAACCAATAAGTCGCAATCACACAAATAATTGTCAATCCGATGATAAAAAGTCGGGCATAAGGTAGCTGAAAATTTTCAAAAGCAAATCCTCCTCTTAACCAAGAAGGAGCAGTTACATCAACATTTCTGGCACTAAACCAAGGACGAGTTAAAGATTTGTTCTCAGTGTTATTAATCAGAATTCCTGTTAAAGTTGCTACGCCAAGGGATATCGGTAAAATAATGGCTATTGCCCAAGATTTGATCTGTTGCCAGTTACTACGACGGGATAAAAAAAACAAAGGAGTAAACCACAATAAGCAAAAAATAGCGATCGAAATTGATAAAGAGCTACTAATACTACGAACTAATTGTTGTAGGATTAAACTCACCCCCCAAGTCGCTAAAAGAGTTTCTAACGGTCGTCCATAAAGATATCGAATAACTGATTTTTCCAGTGCCAAACCTGCTAAACCAGCAACTAAAAAAGCGAACGGTATCGCCGCTAAAATATAAAAATCAAACCAAGGTTCACCAAAGCCTTTAAAAATATTTTGAACGACAAAAGTTGTATAAGCACCGAGCATCATTAACTCACCATGGGCAAGATTGATCACACCCATTAGTCCAAAGACGATCGCTAATCCTAATGCTGAAATCAACAGCACAGAACCGATACTAATGCCATTAAATAATCCTTCTAAAAAAATAGACACTATAATAATTGATAATTGATAATTGATAATTACTTATAATTAAGAAACAAATAAATAATTTTATTTTAAAAGCTTCTAACTTTCTTCACGATTGAAACGAATGTAAATAAAGAAGTGAAATTTCCTATTTTTTGATACCAAAATTACATTAATTGAGGAGAAAATAAACAGTAAAAAATTTCTCCTCCTCACTAATTTTAAATAGACTTAGATTTTATATTTACCAGGATTGTCAACATCTGTTTTTGTCCAATCACAGGCATAACCTTTAGTTTCTGGAACATATTGATTCCAAGGAATAGGATCTATAGGACCATCGGTAGAAGAGACAACGTCGAATAAACCATCATCTCTAACTTCACCAATTCTCACAGTTTTAGATATATGATGATTACCAGACATGGTAACAGTACCTTCAGGAGCTTCCAAGGTTTGACCAACAGCCGCTGCACGTACAGCTTCTAGATCATCCGCAGTTCCTGCTTTTTCTACAGCTTGTTTCCATAGATAAACCATGATATAAGCCGCTTCCATAGGATCGTTAGTTACTCTGTCATCACCATATTCTGCTTTGAAAGCTTCTACAAATTTAGTATTTGCAGGAGTATCAACTGTTTGGAAATAGTTCCACGCCGCATAGTGACCAACCAAGTATTCTGTACCAATTTGTCTAACTTCTTCTTCAGCAACACTTACAGACATAACAGGATATTTATCTGGAGTTAATCCTGCCGCTTGAATTTGTTTGAAGAATGCAACATTACTATCACCGTTTAGACTGTTAAAAATAACTCCGCCATTTGGTAAAGCTTGTTTAATTTTGGTTATAATAGGAGTTACTTCTGTATTACCTAATGGTAAATAATCTTCTCCAACTGTTGTTCCACCGTTAGCTTTTAATTGCTCTTTAATGATGTTATTCGCAGTACGAGGGAAAACATAATCAGAACCAACTAGGAAGAATTCTTTGCCTTTATTTTCTAACAACCAATCAACCGCAGGTTCAATTTGTTGGTTAGGTGCCGCTCCTGTGTAGAAAATATTTTTAGAACATTCTTGCCCTTCATATTGCACTGGATACCAAAGCATATGATTTTTTTCTTCAAAAACAGGAAGTACTGCTTTTCTACTAGCAGAAGTCCAACAACCAAAAATAGTTACAACTTCATCTTGATCAATTAATTTTCTCGCTTTTTCAGCAAAAGTAGGCCAATCAGAAGCTCCATCTTCGGTTACTGCTTCGATTTGTTTACCTAAAACACCACCTGCGGCGTTAATTTCTTTGATAGCTAAATTTTCAGCATCAACGACAGTGGTTTCACTAATTGCCATAGTTCCACTTAAAGAATGAAGAATACCCACTTTGATGGTATCTCCAGTTGCAGTTGTATCAGGAGGAGTTTCTGTTCCTGGATCGGTTTCAGGAGGAGTTGCCGTATCAGGACTTTGACAGGCTTTTAAAAAAATACTGCTTCCAAGGGTTGCTCCACCATAAAGCAAAAATTTTCTTCGATCGAATCTATTACTCATATTTTAGTGAATTATAATAGTTTTCATCTATGGTACGTTTTTATACAGACCATTGCCAAATGTTAAGATCAGATTAACGAAAAAAAAGTATTCTACGATACATCTTTTTTTAGAATAGGAAGTACTTTTGTGCTAAAGGTAAGAGCGTAGCAGGTTCACAGGTAAGTAATTTGCCATCGGCTTTAACTTCATAAGTTTCGGGATCAACTTCTATATGGGGTAAGGCTTGATTTAGTTTAAGATCTGCTTTGCTGAGTTCACGGGTATTGTTCACTGCTACTGTTTGTTTTTTTAAGCCTAATTGCTCTTTAATACCTAGTTTAAGGGCTTCTTGGGAGACAAAAGTTAAACTTGTTGAAGCGATCGCATTACCAAAACTACCGAACATGGGACGCATATATACAGGTTGAGGAGTAGGAATACTCGCATTAGCATCACCCATTTGTGAATAGGCAATAAATCCTCCTTTGATGACTATTTCAGGTTTAACTCCAAAAAAAGCAGGTTTCCATAGGCATAAATCCGCTAATTTATCCACTTCCACTGAACCAACATGATCAGCAATACCATGGGTAATCGCAGGATTAATGGTATATTTAGCCACGTATCTTTTTGCTCGGAAATTATCATTTTCTCCTGTTTCTTCGGGTAATTGTCCCCGTTGCACCTTCATTTTATGGGCAGTTTGCCAAGTACGAATGATTACCTCTCCTACTCTTCCCATGGCTTGAGAATCCGAAGCAATCATACTAAATGCTCCCAAGTCGTGCAGAATATCTTCAGCGGCGATGGTCTCACGACGAATACGGGATTCAGCAAAGGCAACGTCTTCAGGAATATTTTTATCTAAATGATGACAGACCATCAGCATATCCAAATGCTCTTCAAGGGTATTAAGAGTGTAAGGGCGAGTGGGATTGGTAGAGGAAGGTAAGACATTACTTAAGCTACAAACTTTGATAATATCTGGAGCGTGTCCTCCTCCTGCACCTTCGGTGTGATAGGTGTGAATAACTCTATTTTTAAAGGCTTCAACCGTTCTTTCAACAAATCCGGCTTCGTTTAAGGTATCGGTATGAATTGCAACTTGGACGTCGTATTCATCAGCAACTCCTAAGCAGATATCGATCGCTGCGGGGGTTGTTCCCCAGTCTTCATGAAGCTTTAAACCCATTGCTCCAGCTTGGATTTGCTCCACTAAAGCTGCTGGTTTACTGCTGTTACCTTTACCCATAAAACCTAAATTCATGGGAAAGGCTTCGGCACTTTCGAGCATACGATGAATATTCCAAGCCCCTGGAGTACAAGTTGTGGCATTAGTTCCTGTAGCAGGGCCAGTACCACCTCCTAGCATAGTTGTAACACCTGAAGCGATCGCTGTTTCAATTTGTTGAGGACAGATAAAATGAATATGACTATCAATTCCACCAGCCGTGACGATCGAACCTTCACCTGCGACAATTTCTGTAGCAGGACCGATAATAATATCTACATTGTCTTGAATGTAAGGATTGCCTGCCTTACCGATATGGGCAATTTTGCCGTCTTTAATACCAATATCAGCTTTGATAATACCCCACCAATCCAGAATCAGAGCATTAGTAATCACTAAATCCATTGCTCCTTCTGCTCTAGTTAAGGGAGATTGCCCCATACCATCACGAATGACTTTCCCCCCGCCAAATTTAACTTCTTCTCCATAAGTTGTTAAATCTTGTTCTACTTCTATCCAGAGTTCGGTATCGGCGAGTCTAATGCGATCACCTGTAGTCGGGCCATAAGTCTGAGCATAAGCTCCACGATCCATTCTATAACTCATATTATTATCTGTCTCGATCGAATTATTTTGTCATTGATAATATATTAGGATAATTAATAATGAATAATGAATTATTTGGCACGAAAGCATCAGGTTTTTTGCTCCCACACGAATTTACCTGAGTTCGATATAAAAAACATTGTAATAATAATGATTTTACATATAGCATCCCCTATAAATGAGGTACAAACAGCTCAGATCTTTGTACTATTTGAAGGTCGTACCCTTCATATGTGTTTTAGATCGCTTGAGATAGTAGCATTTGCAATCATCTATTCGATTAATATGTTCTAATGTACTTAGTTCTTCTATGTCTGCAAGTTTGACTTGCTCCTTGTTTTCTAAAATGAGAATTGCTGATGAATTTCATTATTCTGACAACAAGAAGTTGTTAGATTTCCGTGAAAGATTATAATAAGGAAAATGTTTGAGAAGCAGAGTTTTGAAAAGAGCGATTTTCAGACTTATATAGTCAACAATGAGTAAGTTTTCGATGACAGTTGGATCAAAATATTGGAGACTCGTCAGGCTCGGAGCTAACGGGAATACGAAGATTGAAGAAATTATCTTAGCCAAAAACTTTCTCGAAAAACACTTTTCACAATTCAATCCTCAAACAGAAGTTACTGATAACCAGATTCAACATCAGTTATTCAAGCTACTTAAAAATTATTTACCTGCTCAAATCTGTCTGCGTTGCTTTATTTCTCATCAGATTGAGAAAGTCTGCATTCAACTAGAACTTCAATTTGGTAAAGAACATGGATTTGATCGTCATCAGTTATTCCCTTTTGTCTTAGATGACACCTTTGATGATTTACGAAATAAAGGTTCTAGGAAAGGCAATCAAAGTACATATAAATCTGTATCTATTAAAATATTGAATAGCTTTAATCCAGAAAAAGCTAACTTATCGACTTGGACAACAAAATTAGTAAAACAGAATCGAGAACTTAATGTTTTTCTTTTAGAACATGGTATTTATTTAATTAGTAACTGGGCGATTTTAAATGATACTACCTCCAAACAAGTACAACGAATCCTCACAGAATTTCATAATCTTACCTCAACAGAAATTGAACAAGCTTGTTTTTTGCTAGAAAGTTATCATGCTATCTATCGACAGGATAGACTCAAACAGCGTCTTAAATCCAGAGGAAAATGTCCGACTCCTTCTTCAGAACAACTACAACGAATTGCTGAATGTCTCCAACAAAAAACTAAATTAATATTATCTGAAGAGAATACCCTATCTAAACTTCAGGAATTAGCGGAATTATTAAGGGAATATCGCATCCATGTTCGTAGTGGTAAACTCCTCGCTCAAAAATCTTTAGATAATACCCAAATAAATACCGAAGGGTTACAGGCTTCGGTAGTGCAATCGGAATCTGAACAACAGAGCGAGCAAAGTGAATTTACTCAATTTTATCGTCAACAATTTATCGCCTGTTTAAATGATTCCCTTGAGTTTGTTATCCAAAATCGATTTAATATCCTCAACCGTAAAAGTTCTGTTAAAGCAAAGCAATTCTTAACTGCTTTACAACTATTCCATTGTCAAGGTAAATCCATAACAGAAATTGCTCCTTTGGTTAATTTAAAAGCTCAATACCAAGTTACTCGTTTGCTTAAGCTAAAAGAATTTAGAGCCGATATTAGACAAAAAATGTTAGAACAATTATGCGATCGCACTTTAGCTAAAGCCATTGATTATGCTTCTGCTCATCAGTTACAACAACTGGAAAAAAAAGTCGCAATTGCCCTTGAAGAGCAAATAGGAGAACTAATTCAAGCGGCGGAAGTTGAAGCGAGTATTGCTAATACGAGTTCTCCGACTAGTTTTTTTGCTGAGTATCTTTGTCGTTATTTAGATATTCATAGCACTGAATAAGTCTATAGGCACAATTAACTGAATATTTCAATTGTAGGGATGTAAGCCTTATACCCAATACGTAAATTTGAAAATAGTCATATCATCTAGTTTTCAGTTTCAGGAAGTAACAAAGGGTTATTAATTACTTGACATAAATCTTGATAAGTTGAATTAAGTAAAAATTTAGTTTGTAAATTTTGCCATTGTTGCCATTTTTGATAACGTTCGTCTTTAATTTTTTGAGTTAAAAAAGGCATTTTTTCAGGAAAATATTTAGGTATTTTTTCTTTTAAGATTATAATAAAAACGTCATTATCTTGTAAATCTCCTAATATAGTTTGCAAACTTTTTATTTCCTTTAAATATTGTTGATATTTATGATCATAAAATTGTCTAAATAGCTCCATTTGGTAGCGACAACGTTTTGCTTCTTTTCTTAAGTCATGAAGTACATACCCTTTTTGATCTAATAAATCATCAACCATTTCTACTGTTAAATTATCATAAATATTAGTCTGATTCTCTAAGTATTTTGTTCCCAATTGCCAACCTGAATGAGAAAATAATTTATTAATAGAGGATAATAATAATACATCCAATTTATTAGTAATTTGAACTGTATTTTTAGTTGAAAACTTAGGTTTATCAAGCCATTTTTCCAATGACTTTTTAAGTTTTAAATAATCTTTACTTTTTAAAGTGGATTTAACTAATTTTCAAGTTTCTTTTCTACTAATTTGTATTTGTTTAATAACTTGCTTTAATTTATTTTTTTCTTTTGTGGGTAAATCAGGTAAATATTTTCGATCGATTATCTCTAATAATACATCCAGATCCCTTAATTTGCCGAGAGTACGAGCTATTTTGCTAATCTTTTTTTGTTGTGCTGATTTAGGCAAATTTAAACTGGTGTTAAAACCAATGATAGCACTTCGTAATTTTCTCATTGCTACCCGCATTTGATGCAGTTCTTCTGTGTCTTTATCCTGAAAAACTCCTGCTTCATGTTGAATAAATTTATGAGTATGCTCATCAACCGCTAAATAAGCCCAATCATTCAAACTTCTTGCTTGTTGTGCCACAATTTTCATCATCAATGATAAGACTAGTTATTTATTTATCTTGATCTTAATTATATTATCGGTAAAATTTCTGATTAAGTTAAGAAAACTTAAATTGATTGATGAGACAAAACCCATATTTTCAAAAAATCCTTTTAAATTAAACCACATTGATTTTAAAAATAGGAGTTTTTTTTACTACTAATTTAGTTAAAATAATTGAGCTTTTTCCATATTTAGGAAAAAACTTCCCTGATTATTCTATTGATTTCACTCACAGAAAATGTTCATGCATGAACATTTTGAAGGCTCATAAGTACTCAGACAAAATTAATTACATATTCTTTTCCATATTCTTTCAAAATGTTTTCGACAGAATTTACTAAACTTTCCCAACTTAAATAAGCCTCTATTTCTAACCATTCATATTTCATAAATCTCCATAATATTTCAATCAGGTTTAAATGAGGAGAATAGCTCCCAAGTATAAAAATCTCAATATTTCTCTGTCTCCATAATTCTAAATAATCCCAGATATTACTTCCTGTATGAATTGAAGCTTGATCCATCACTATAAATGTTTTTCTTTTTACTTTAGGGAAAAAAGTTTCAATGCAGTTAACTACGACATCACTATTAATACTTTGAGTCGAGACATAACTTTCTAAATGTCCTCTGCAATTCATAATTCCCAATACATTTAACCTTTTACTTCTACTACTTTTTACTTCCAAATATGCTCCTATATCTTGCCATGCATAAGGTATATTAGATATCAAACAAAAGCCACTTTCATCTAGATAATAAAGATCTATTTCTCTTTGCTCATCTAGTTTCTTTTATTCTTCTTTTCTCTTTAATTAGTCTAAATTTGCTGCATGAATTTGTACAGACAGATCAATATTATCGATCGATAAATCCAAATTACCACCATGATTTCGATATCTGTAATTTGATTAATAATTTCAAAATTCACTATTTATTTATTCTTCTCCTACTTCAACAAAGGCTTCAAATACTTTGCTAAATAAGACTTCTTAGACTTAGCAATCCGTTCAGGAGTACCCATCGCTACAATTTCTCCACCTCTGTCACCACCTTCTAAACCTAAATCAATAATCCAATCCGCACATTTAATCACATCCAAATTATGTTCAATCACCAAGATCGCATTCCCTTTATCTGCTAACCTTTGTAATACATTCAACAGATGATGCACATCATAAAAAGACAATCCCGTTGTTGGTTCATCAATTAAATAAATTGTCTTACCCGTCGCCCGACGAGACAACTCCGTCGCTAACTTCACCCGTTGGGCTTCACCACCAGAAAGAGTGGGGGCAGGTTGTCCTAACTTGATATAAGATAAACCCACATCGACTAAAGTTTGTAAACGATTGACAGCACGAGGTATATTTTCAAACACAACCAAAGCTTCCTCGATTGTCATATCCAACACATCAGCGATCGAATGTCCTTTATACTTAACCTGTAGCGTCTCTCTGTTATATCTTGCCCCCTTGCACACATCACATTGCACATAGACATCAGGCAAAAAATTCATCGAGATGACATTTACTCCTTGCCCACTACAAGCTTCGCATCTTCCTCCTTTGACATTAAAAGAAAATCTCCCTGCCTTATAACCCCTTGCTTTCGCTTCTATGGTTTTGGTAAACATATCCCGAATGACATCAAAAACCCCTGTATAAGTCGCAGGATTCGATCGAGGAGTACGTCCAATAGGAGATTGATCAATTACAATGGCTTTGTCAACTGCTTCTATTCCTTCAAAACTACCTAATTGTTTTGGAAAAGGAATTTTCCGATTGAGATGGTGTTGTAAAGCAGGGTATAACAAGTCATTGACTAAAGTCGATTTTCCTGAACCAGAAACTCCCGTGACACACACAAACTTACCTAAAGGAATTTCCACATCTATATGTTGTAAGTTGTTACGATGGCAGTCTTTCAAAGATAAAAACTTACCATTACCTTCCCTTCTTTCGGTAGGTATTTCAATTTTTTTACGACCAGATAAATAAGCCCCTGTGAGAGATTTTTTTGATTTTAATAGTTTTTGCAAGTTACCCTGACAGACAATTTCTCCACCATGAACTCCTGCTTTGGGTCCGATATCGACAATATAATCGGCAAATTTGATTGTATCTTCATCATGTTCTACAATAATTAAAGTGTTGTCGAGATCTCGTAATTTTTTTAAAGTTTCTAGTAAGCGATCGTTATCTCGTTGGTGTAAACCAATACTAGGCTCATCCAATACATACAATACACCTGTTAAACCTGAACCGATTTGGGTAGCTAAACGAATTCGTTGGGCTTCTCCTCCCGATAAAGTCATGGCAGTGCGATCGAGGGTAAGATAATCAAGACCAACATCAAGTAAAAATTGTAAACGCTCTTTAATTTCTTTTAAAGCTAACTCACCAATTTGAGCTTGTCGAACAGTTAAATCAATTTGATTAATTTTTTCCAAAGAATCGCTGATGGAAACACTTGTTAAATCATGGATATTATATTGTCCTAACTTCACTGCTAAAGTTTCAGGCTTGAGACGTTTACCATGACATTCTTCACAGATTTGATGTTCAATATATTGCTCTAATTTTTGTTTAACAATATCAGAATTACTTTCTCGATAGGTTTTTTCCAACATGGGAATAACACCCCGATAATAACCATATTGAACTTTCTGAATTTCTTTATCTCCATATAAAACGATATACTGTTGCTCTGATGTTAGGCTTACTCATGAGTCTGTCAATTTATAGTTATATTCATCAGCCGTAAATTCTAACAGTGACATATAGTAAGGATTATCTTTTTCTGCCCAAGGTGCGATCGCATTTTGGACAGGGGCATTAGGATCAGGAATAATCAAATCAGGGGAAAATCGCTTCAGAGTACCTAAACCATGACAATGAGAACAAGCACCATAGGGAGAGTTAAAGGAAAATAGACGAGGGGATAACTCCGACATCACAGCTCCATGGGTTGGGCAAGCGAAGTTTTCCGAGAAGATTATTGGATCCCCCCAACCTCCCTTATTAAGGGGGGCTTTTTCTTCTCTGCGAGAAGAGGAATGAGGTTTGAGATCATCTTGCTCCCCCATTATTGGGGTTTGGGGGGCAATTACCTCTGCCATCGCTATACCGTCAGCTATTTTAAGACAAGTAGCGAGGGAATCAGTGAGTCTTTCTTGAATTTTTGGTTTAACAATCAATCGATCGACAACTACGCTAATATGATGTTTTTTCTGGGGTTTTAGCTCGATATTGTCTGATAAATTTCTAATTTCGTCATTAATTTTAACTCGCACAAATCCTTGACTTCTCAACCCAGAAAGTAATTGACTATGATTGCCTTTCTTTCCTCTCACCACGGGTGCTAGTAAATGAATTTTAGTTTTTTCAGGTAAAGCCAAAATGCGATCGCACATTTGGTCAATACTTTGAGGAGCAATAGACTCATGACAATGGGGACAAAAAGGCTCACCAGCTCTACCATAGAGTAACTTTAAATAGTCGTAAATTTCGGTAACTGTACCCACTGTCGATCGAGGATTGTTAGAGGTCGATTTTTGATCGATGGAAATAGCAGGAGAAAGCCCTTCAATACTATCAACATCTGGTTTATCTAATTGTCCTAAAAATTGACGAGCATAAGCACTCAATGATTCAACATAACGGCGTTGCCCTTCAGCGAAAATAGTATCGAAAGCTAAAGATGATTTACCCGAACCTGAAACTCCTGTAAAGACGATTAATTGATTACGAGGTAAGTCTAAGTCAATGTTTTTAAGGTTATGTTGTCTGGCACCACGAATTGTAATTTTTGAGGACATATATATGAATTGAGAATTGGGAATGGCGAATTGAGAATGATAGTTTTAGGTCAAGGTAAAGTAGAGATATGAACTTTACATCTTTTAACAATATTAAGATATATTCATGACAAAAGTAAGTGAAAAGAAGATAAATGCTTTAACAACTAATGATCAATATTTAAACCTATTAATAAAATTTCCTCCTCGCTCCATTAAATCAGAGAAAGATTTTGATCAAGTTCAAACCATAATGGATAGTTTAATTGATCAAAACAATTTAACTTCAGATGAACAGGATTATTTAAATGTTTTGGGTAGTTTAGTCAGAGATTATGAAGATTTACATCACCCAATACAATAGGAGAACAATAACCATGAAAAATCAATATTCGAGATAAAGATTAGTATCTAAGGTGCACTACCAAACGCAGAATTATATCCAATTAAACATGTTTTAGGAGCGTTAGATTTACAATGCACTGTAAGTTCACCACTAATTAAAGTTGTATGATGTGGTTGAGAAGCATAAACAATATAATGATATACATAATCTTGATCATCACCATCATCTATTATTGTTTCCTTGCCAATTGAAATTTCTGTTGCTAAATAAATATGATTTTCAGTGTGTTCTTCTTTGAATATCTTCAGACCTATTGGTGAAGATGTTGTATCTGATGATGTTCTCATATTATAAGCATCGGAATATCTTTTTTCCTTTAAAACATTGAAATAGTCAAAAATTAGTTTTTCTCTATGATTACGAGGAATAATCGTTGAACCATTCATTCTTACCTTGGACTCTGAAATGTTTTGACAGCCTATTAACATCATAAATAAAGTTAAAGTAAGCATAATTTTTTTCATCGGTTCAGCAAAATAATGCATTGGTAGTAAGTTTGTTATTGCAGGTTGGGTTGAGTTGAACATTAAATTAAAGGATATATACAGGGCAAACGCATACTAAATTTATCCAACGAAACAATCAGTATTTCAAGAATTTGACGATCGCTTTTATATTATTTTCTGAAAAGATCGCGATGAGAGCCAGTTCTAACTAACATTAATTCACTCGATAAAGTCTCATAAATAAGAAGCCAATCAGGTTCAATATGACATTCTCTTGAATCCTTATAATTGCCTATGAGTGAATGATCTCTATATTTTTTATCTAAGGTTACCTCTTGTGCAAGCTTGATAATCACTTTTTTGAATTCATCGAAATTTTTACCACGCTTTTACATACGTTTGATATCTTTTTTGAATTTAGAAGTTCGTCGAATAAAATGCATTAGATACCTAAATCATCAAATAACTCTTGGGTTGACTTAAATTTTGGTAAACTATCGGAAGAATGTGCTTCTTCAAAGGCTTCGATCATATTCTTATTAGGTATTTTGACCTCAAAAGGCAATCCTTGTCGTAAAGCTACTTGATTAAAAAACAAAGTAATAGCTTGAGATGTAGTTAACTGTAGTTTAGACTAGAAAAAATTTGGCAACTCAATATTTCAGCTTATTAAAAAT
>JAAHTG010001433.1_pt1 | contig 16278 bp, 19 predicted proteins | sample 6116081 | NCBI WGS metagenome assembly JAAHTG01 (sample SAMN13939989, study PRJNA603662) | sponge metagenome | isolation source: marine sponge | host: Mycale hentscheli | place: New Zealand | collected 2005 | reverse complement strand
CTGAAGGTAAGCTACACGAAAATGACTATGAAGTACAAGAGGATCAAGCAAGAATGTTCATCAGAATACACGATATTCTTGGCAAAGGAGGTCATGATGAAGAACGTGCTGATTTAGCAGCATTCATTAGAGACACTTTTAACGGAGAAGGTGGAAATGAAGAAATGTTAAGGGGTATGGGATTTACCGAAGTATAATAAAGTAAAATGATTAAAAAACACATTCAAGAAGCAATACAAGGCTACCAAATCCCACAAGAACCATGTTCATGTGGTTGTGGTGGCTGTGATGTGGCACCTAAACTCGCTTTACTCGAGACTAAAGCGCCTATAAGCGAAGGCCTCCGATATCACATCGATAATGACATCTCATTGCAGGAGAATGTATTTAGAATAGGATCTAAAAAATACTTACAATTATTTGCTGAAGCTCGTATGTTAAATGAGTGGAAAACTATTAGCTTAGATGAAAATAGTAAATTCCTTATTGAAAATACTGACATTGGTAAATTTGGAATTTATGAAGGTAAAAAAGTTCCACTTGATATACCTAAAGCTATAGAAGAAGCTGAATATCAAGGCAAAGATGTCCCAATTGGCAAACCAAAACGTGGTGGTTCTAAAGCTTACTATGTTTATGTAATGGATGGAGATAAAGTTAAAAAAGTCTCATTTGGATCAGGCGGTTTAAGAGCAAAAATTAAAGACCCAAAAAAAAGAAAGGCATTTGCTGCTAGACATAATTGTGATCAAAAGAAAGATAGAACAACAGCAGGATATTGGAGTTGCAACCTCCCAAGATATGCCCCAGCACTCGGTTTGGGTCCTAAAATGAATACTTTTTGGTAATGGATACATTTGATTATAAAGCATATTTAAAAAATAACCCTCTTCTTAAGGAAGAGTTAAAGGATAATGGCCCTGAAGAAAAAGCATTTGATAATGAATTTGATGCTTTAGGAGCCCAACTAGCAGGAGCTATTAAAAATGAATTAGGTGATAAAGCTAAAAAGCTTGATGAAGTAGCGGGTATAGTAGGTATTATAGGCTACATTTTATTATCTAATACTGTAGCTAACATGCTTGCTAAGTTTGTTCAAAAAATATCTAAGAAATATAATTGGGGTAAAGGTGAAGAAGCTGCTAAAAACATTTATAAGTGGACTCATGATAACGAAAAGGCATTTAAAGCTCCTATCAGAAGAATAGTTGGTTTATTTACTAAAGATGAAAAGAAAAAAGATCAAATATCTAGTATTCTTTATGCTGTTGTTATTTTAATGATGGCAGGTCAAGCAGGAGGTAATGCTGTTGGATATGTTAAGAAGGCTAGTTACCTTAAGGGAGGATTATATGGACTTAAATCAGCTGTTAAAGGTAAAGAAGTTCATACCATCTTTAAAGACGTAGTAGCAGATATAGGAACATAATGAATCCTTATACAGACAATTCTAACATAAGAACATTTACAGAAGATGTAGACCCAATGTCATTAATCTGGCATGAAGATCAAGAAGATAGAACAATAGAAGTTATAGAAAGTAATGGATGGAAATTTCAATTTGATGAAGAAATCCCATTTGAACTTAAAGAAAATAGTAGTTTTGACATCCCTTGTGGATATTTACATCGTGTAATAAAAGGTAACGGAAGTTTAACAATAAAAATTATAAAAAAATGAATACTCAAGAGTTATTTGAACAAATTGAAGCTTTATATGGAACATTTAAAGCAGAACATGAAGGTACATCTAAAGCAGCTCATGGCAGAGCCCGTAAAGCATTAGGTGAGATTAAAAAATTAGTAACTGAATATCGTAAAGCATCTGTAGCTGAAGATAAAAAGTAACAAAAACATATAGACTGATTCATAGCCAGTCGTAATTAAAAAAAACATGACATCTGTGGCGTCTCCTTTGGAGACGTCACTTTTTGTTCGTATATTTACATAATCTTAATATAATAATGGAAAAAGTAGTAATAATTGGAGCAGGTGTAGCAGGTGTTAACGCTGCAACTAAATTAGTAGATGAAAGTTTTGATGGTGAAATTACCATCATTGATATGGGTAATGATCCATACAATAGGAAACCTGAAGAAGTAATGACAGGTTTTATGGGTGCTGGAGGATGGAGTGATGGTAAACTTACATACCACACTTCAATAGGTGGTCATTTAACTAAGTATACGGGTGATGAAAAAGCAATGGAATTAATGGATCAAGTGATCAATAATTTTAAGCGCTTTCACCCTAAACCAGAAGAAGTACAATGTTCTAATCCTGTAGCTGAACCTGATTTCATTAAACCATATTTTGGATTACGTTTATTCCCAGTATGGCATGTTGGTACAGATTACCTACATGAAATTGGTAAAAATTGGTACGATTATCTTTGTAGTAAAGGTGTTAAATTCATTTGGAATACTAAGGTTACATCAATCGATTTTGACTCCCAACAATTACACACTGACAAAAGTACAGAAGATAATGATTGGATAGGATATGATACTCTTATTTTTGGGGTAGGCAAATCAGGTATCGATTTTGGTAAAAAATTAGCCGAACAATACGAATTACCAACAGAATCAAAACCAGTACAAATTGGGGTACGTTTTGAGGCACCACAAAAGCATTTTCAAAAACTTATTGATGTAAGTTATGATTTTAAATTATATCGTAAATTTGAAGATAAAGGTGTATCACTTCGTTCATTTTGCACTAATAATAATGCAGCATATGTAGCACTTGAAGAAACATATGGTGATTATAGTTACAATGGTCATGCTAAAAAAGGAGAAGAACATCGTAATGATATGACTAACTTTGGTATCTTAATGGAAGTTAAAGGTATTGATAAACCATTTGATTGGTCTCGTGAATTAGTTTCTAAAGTACAAAAATCAGATATTGTAAGGAATGAAGGTGCGGGTGGTAAAAAAGCAATAGGTCGTTTTGAATCTAAATATAAAGCAGGACTTTATTACAGTCCTTCAAATAAAGACAAAACCCTTACTTCAGAAGGTGATTGGGTAAAGGCCCATTATATTGGTGAGAAAGGTCTTCAAGAAGTACGAGAGGCATTTAAAGGATATTTTAAATACATTGAGGATTTTATTGAAGATATGAAAAAAGTGTTTCCAACACTTGGAGATGATTGGGGAATTTATGTACCTGAAGTTAAATATCTTTCACCTGAACCCCTTGTAAATTACCAAGATTTAAGTTTAACTACATATCCTAATGTACATTTTGTAGGTGATGCTTTAAGTGCAAGAGGTATAACAGTATCAGGAGCGCAAGGCACTTTAGTAGCAGAACAAATATTACTTCTGCAGAAAGAAGTAAATGATTTTTTAAATGATCCTGCTAATAATAAAGAACCCCATGAAATGGGAGATACACATGAATATATTATGGGAGGTTTAACAATGCCTAAAGAAAACACTAATAAATTAAAATAATGAGTAAAAATAATAAATGGCCTGAACCAACTCGAACTAAAACTCCTGACGGTACTATATTACACCACTGGGATGGCAAACTTCATAACTGGGAAGGACCAGCTCTTATACCTCAGGGTGTAAGACGGGCAAGGGAATATTATATTTATGGGATCTATCACACTGAAGAAGAATGGAAAGAAGTTCGAAGAGAAAGAAATGGAGTTCCATGGTATAAAAACCCTGCAATGAGAGAATCAGCACGTCAAGGAGGATAAAATAATATTATTATGAAAATAGGTTTTTGTGGAACAATGTCTGTAGGTAAAACAACGCTTGTAAATGCGTTAAAAGAATTATCTGAATTTAAGGATTATAATTTTGCTACTGAACGTAGTAAATATCTTAATTCATTAGGTATTCCTTTAAATCATGAAACTACTATTGAAGGACAAACTATATTTCTTGCTGAACGTGTAACAGAATTAATGCAAAATAGTCTTATTACTGATAGAACAATTATTGATGTAATGGCTTTTACAAATTGTGCTACAAAAGTAAATTATATAGATGCTGATGCATTTAATGAATATGCTTCTCGCTTTATTAAAGAATATGACTTCATATTTTACATCTCGCCAGAGGGATTAGGCATTGAAGATAATGGAATTCGTGAAACTAATTCTGAATATAGAAATGAAATTGATAAAACTATTCAAAAACTTTTATTTAAATATCGTCCTGTTTTTCATACTATTAAGGGATCAACTGAGGAACGTATTCAACAAATTTTAAAAACTATTAACCATTAATATTTATTATTATGAAATTATGGAAATATATTTTAGGGGCTATCGCCTTTATAGGAGGAATATTAGCTGTTAAATCTTCTAAGGATAAAAAAGTACTTAAAACAAAATTAGAAGACAATAAAAAACAAGTTAAAACAGTTAAAGCTAAAACTAAAAAGGTAGAAGCTAAAAAAGCAGAAACTAAAAAAGCAATTAAGAGTCAAGATAAAAAAGTAGCAAAAACTAAAGCAAAAGTTAAAAAAACAACTACTGCTAAAAAAACTACTAGTGACTTTAAAAAAAAGTATAGAACTAAAAAATGAAACAAATTCTAATTACACTTTCTTTATGTGTATCTAGTTTCTGTTTTTCACAAGATACTCTTCAAATTCCTGCTATAGAACTTGAAGAATTTTTTTTAGCTTTAGATACTCTTGAAACCCAAGATTCTATTAAAACTGTTTTAATTAAACAATTAGAAAAACAAATAGAATTTCATTTGGAATTAAACGATCATAATGAAAGTATTCTTTCTTATAAAGATCAAGAAATAGAATTATTAAGAGAACAAATTACCATTCATACAGATCGTTTAGATCAAGTAGATAAATGGTATAAAAAGCCCTGGGTTGGAGTAGTAAGTACAATACTCTTTTTACATGCAGTGGATTATACACTCCCTCAATGAGTAATCTTAAGAAGATAATAAGACAGGAATATGTAAAGTGTGCCCAGGATCCTATACACTTCATGAAGAAGTACTGTATGATTCAACACCCCCAAAGAGGTAGAATCAATTTTCATTTATACCCTTTTCAAGAAAAAGTACTTAAATTATTTGAAGATAATCCTTATTCTATTATTCTTAAGTCTCGTCAATTAGGAATTTCTACACTATCTGCGGGATATTCGTTATGGTTAATGATTTTCCATGAGGATAAGAATATTCTTTGTATAGCTACTAAGCAGGAAACTGCTAAAAATATGGTTACTAAGGTTAAATTTATGTATGAAAATTTACCTTCATGGCTTAAAGTAGATTATGAAGAAAATAATAAACTAACCCTTAGGTTAGCTAATGGTTCTCAAATTAAAGCTACTTCAGCATCAAGCGATGCAGGTAGATCAGAAGCAGTTTCACTTCTATTAATTGATGAAGCTGCCTTTATTGACAATATTGGTGAGATATGGGCATCAGCTCAACAAACACTTGCTACAGGTGGAGGGTGTATAGCACTTTCAACTCCTTATGGTACAGGTAATTGGTTTCACCAAACATGGGTTAGGGCAGAAGCAAGTGAAAATGAATTTTTACCTATTAAATTACCTTGGTTTGTCCACCCTGAACGAGATCAAGATTGGAGAGATAGGCAAGATGAGTTATTAGGAGACCCAAGAATGGCAGCACAAGAGTGTGACTGCGACTTCAGCACATCAGGAGATATAGTTTTTTATCCTGAATATCTAGAGTTTATAGAAAAATCTACAATTAAAGAACCTTTAGAAAGAAGAGGGGCAGACCAAAATTTATGGATATGGGAATCAGCCGATTACACTAGACAATACTTAATTTCAGCTGACGTAGCTCGAGGCGATGGTAAGGATTATTCAGCATTTCATATATTTGATGTAGAATCAGCCACTCAAGTAGGTGAATATAAGGGCCAAGTAGGTACTAAGGATTTTGGAAATATTTTAACAGCAATAGCTACTGAATATAATAATGCTTTATTAGTAGTTGAAAATGCTAATATAGGATGGAGCACAATTCAAACTATTATTGAACGTAATTATCCTAATTTATATTATTCACCGAAATCTGATATGGTAAATGTAGATTCTTATTTACAAAATTATGAAAATAATTCAAGTATGACAGCAGGATTTACTATGTCTACTCGAACTCGTCCTATGGTAATAGGTAAATGCCAAGAATATGTAAGTGATAAAGGAGTAACAATCCAATCTAAACGTTTATTAGAAGAAATGAAAACGTTTATTTGGAAACATGGAAGAGCAGAAGCTCAAATTGGTTACAATGATGATTTAGTTATGAGCTTTGGTATCGGCTTATATGTACGAGATACTGCATTAAAATTTAAACAACACGGATTAGATATAACAAAAGCAGCTTTAGGAGCATTTTCTAAAAACACCACTGAATATCATGGAGCATATTTTTCCACAGGGAAAGATAACCCATATACAATGGATGACGGAAAAGGTGGAACTGAAGATTTTAGTTGGCTTCTGTAATATTTATTCATATATTAACAAACATGGCTGATACTAGCGTATTTACAAGATTAAAAAGACTATTCTCTACAGATGTGATAATCCGTAATGTAGGAGGTAGTCAACTTAAAGTTCTTGATTTCAACCAGGAACAAATGGCAGGGACCACTGAAACTAATTCAATGGTTGATAGATACAATAGGTTATATACTACCAATCAAATGGCAGCTTATAACCCTGCATTAAACTACCAAACCCTCAGAACCCAATTATACTCAGATTACGAAGCAATGGATACAGATGCTATCATTGCTTCTTCTTTAGATATACTATCTGATGAGTCCACTTTAAAAAGTGAAATGGGTGAGGTACTCCAAATTAAAAGTTCAGACGAACAAGTACAAAAAATCCTTTATAACTTATTTTATGATGTTTTAAACATTGAATTTAATTTATGGATGTGGATTCGCCAAATGTGTAAATATGGTGATTTTTTCCTTAAATTAGAAATAGCTGAAAAATTTGGTGTTTATAATGTTATTCCTTATACAGCATATAATATTATAAGAGAAGAAAAAGTAGGGGAAAATAAAAAAGATGTAGAAGTAAGATTTAAATTTGACCCTGATGGGCTAAGTGGTGGAGGAGAATATGGTGGATATTTTGGAGGCACTTCATATACAACTGACAGGGACAGTAATACAGCAATTTATTTTGATAACTACGAAATAGCCCATTTCAGACTCCTCTCAGATGTAAATTATCTCCCATATGGTAGAAGTTATATCGAACCTGCTCGTAAGTTATTTAAGCAGTATGTATTAATGGAGGATGCTATGTTAGTACATAGAATTGTCCGTGCACCTGAGAAACGTATTTTTTATATAAATGTAGGAGCTATCCCACCTGCTGAGATAGAAAACTTTATGCAGAAGACTATCTCAAAGATGAAACGTACCCCGTATGTAGATCAACAAACTGGAGATTATAATCTAAAGTATAACATGCAAAACATGTTAGAAGATTTTTATATCCCTGTTAGAGGTAATGATACCGCTACTAAAATTGATACTACACCTGGAATGCAGTATGACGGTATTCAAGATGTAGAATATTTAAGAGATAAATTATTCGCAGCACTTAAAGTACCTAAAGCATTTTTGGGTTATGATGAAAATACTGATGGTAAAGCCACATTAGCAGCTGAAGATATTAGATTTGCTCGTACTGTAGAACGTATTCAACGAATTGTACTCTCCGAATTATATAAAATTGCAGTTGTTCATTTATATACTCAAGGATTTGATGGTGAAGAGTTAACAAATTTTGAACTTAATCTAACCACCCCTTCAATCATCTACGACCAGGAACGAGTAGCGTTAATGAAAGAAAAAGTTGATTTAGCTGCTCAAATGATGGAAACTAAACTCTTCCCAACTGATTTTATTTATGATCATTTATTCCATTTAAGTGAAGATCAATATGTAGAATTTAGAGATCTAGTTAGTGAAGACGCTAAACGTGCTTTCCGCAACAGTCAAATAGAAGCTGAAGGTAATGATCCTGTTGAAACTGGAGAATCATATGGTACTCCACATGATTTAGCCTCTATGTACGGTAAAGGTAGATACTATGATGAACCTGATAATGTCCCCGCAGGATATAATGAAAAATTGGGCCGCCCTGAAGAAAAAGTTTCTAATCGCAACACTCAAAATGATAATTTTGGCAAAGATAGGTTAGGGGTAGCTACAATGAAAGGTAAAGAAAATGAATCTGATTCTATAAGACCTTCATATAAAGGGGGTTCACCTTTAGCTTTAGAAGCCAAAACAGCTTATTTACAAAATAAAGATATGCTTAAAAAGTTACGAGTTAATCGTAAACAACTAGTATTTGAGCAAGACAGTTCGCTATTAGATGAAAGTAACTTAAAGGAGTGAAAATCTTTATATATTTATAAAAAAGCCCATCAATGAGAATCAAACATTCTAAGTATAAAAATACAGGCCTTTTATTTGAACTTTTAGTAAGACAGATAACTGCTGATACTTTATCAGGTGGCGAATCTGCTTCCCTTAATATTTTAAAAAAAGCATTTGCTAAAACTGAATTAGGAAAAGAATATAAACTTTATGAATCCCTATTCAAAACTAAAAATTTGAGTGAAGGTAAAGCAGATATTACTTTAAATACTATATTAGAAGCTACTCGTAAATTAAATAGAAGTGCATTAAGAAGAGATAAATACAACTTGATTAATGAAATTCGCAAACATTACAATTTAGGAGAATTTTTTAGACACCAAGTTCCTAACTATAAAGGATACGCAGCATTCTATAAGCTAATAGAAATATACAACTCAGATAAACTATCAGAAACTGATGAAATTATTGCTAATAAAGTAACAATTTTAGAACAATTAACTGAAAAACCTATTAGTGAGAAAAAAGTAAAAGCGGACTTAGTTGAAGAGTTTAGCAAATACGATAAAGATTTAAGAATCCTTACTTATAAGGTAATGCTTGAAAAATTTAATGGTAAATATTCTAATTTAAATAAGGGTCAAAAAGGTATATTAAAAGAGTTTATTAACTCAATTGATAATACTCCTCGTTTAAAAGAAATTTACAATACTAAGATTAATGAGGTAAAAAAAGTATTAAATCATCAAATTAAAAGTGTAAAGGATGAAGCTACTAAAATTAAATTAGTAGAAGTAGTAAAACTCCTTAAAGAATTAGATAAAAATTCTAAAATTAATAATGATGATTTAATTAATCTTCTTCAATATTATCAATTGACGGAAGAACTCCATAAAACATCCAAGTAATGCCTATCAAACCCTCAGAACTAAGCCCAAACTTTATTAAAAGAATTGAGGATTTATATGGTCCTACTAGTGAGGATGATTTTTTTAAGGATGATTTGAGTTATTATGCTAAAGCTAATGAACCTGAAGAAAGACGTGAAGGAGGGGGTATTACTCATACTATTATTAATCTCCCAAGCTTTATTAATTTGTTTAAAAATTTAGGTAAATCTAAAAATGCAGCAAAATCACTTAAAACTAAACCCGAACTAAGGGGTGATAAGAAATACCAAACCCAAGCAGATCAAGTAATTGATACTTTCAATTCATTTAGAACTTTTTTTAGAACAAATTATCCTGATCAATATTCTTTAGTAAAGAATAGTATTAAAGAAATAGAAGGGATGGGTTATAATACACCTTTTGCATTTAAAAAAAAAGGATCTAAACCTAATATTTCTTCTTATACTTCAATTGGATACAAACCTGTTGATCAAAAAGCACTAAGAAAAAAAGCAAAAGGTATAGATTATATAGATTTATACAAAGATTAATATTTATTAACATGACAAGCGAACTGATATACAAATTTCAAAAATACTTAACAGAGGCAGCTAAAGCAACTGAAAAGAAACCTACTAAAGAAGTAGATGAAATAAACTCAAAAGTATATGACTACCAGGATCCTAAATTATTTAATAATATTAATCCTGACCAACTTCTAAATGGTGTAGCAATTGAAATAAGAAAAGATAATTCAATGCCCCTTGAAAAAGCAATGGAAATTGTAGTAAAACAATTAGGAAAAGATCCTATGTACTATATTGAAAATGCAGCATTTGGAGTAGAAGGAATTGGCTACACTGATGAAGTAGTAGGCTTAACCCCTGAAGAAATTAAAGGTAAATATAAATCCTCCGGCTATGGAGACTTAAAAGAAGCAATAATGAACAACTCAGAAAAATTAAAAGAATTACTAGAAGAAGCTGTAGCTGGAGTTCCATCGATTGGAAATCCATTTGCAGATCGTAAACCTGAAGCTTATGAAACAAAATTTGAAGCTTATTTAGCAGAAAATGCACGTACTGATGCTGAAGAAGAAGGCTACAAAGATGGTATGAAAGATGAAAAGGCAGATATGTCTGAAGATGCTAGAACTGATGCTGAAGAAGAAGGCTACAAAGATGGTATGAAAGACGAAAAAGCAGACCTAAAAAAGAAAGCTAAAAAAGAAGGCAGAATGAAGTACAATGAAGTACTTAAAGAAGCAAATCGTTTGGGTGAAATGGCTAAAAAGAAAATTGAAGCTAAAATTTACGAAAGAGCAATAGAAGAAAGGAAATCTGCTTGTTCCCTTACAGAAGATGAAAGTATTGCTGAATTTGTAAATCAAGAAGCAGTTAAAAACATTCAAAAAGAAATTGCTTTATTAGAAAAAAAGTTAATGGAAGCTACTGCTGACAAGAATAACATGGGATAATGAAAAAGACCCTTATAGATACTCAATTTTTTAAAATTGCTCCTCAAGCAATTACTGAAGCTCTTAAAACCGAGAATGGTAATTTAATTGTTGAAGGTAGATTGCAAACTGCTGAAACCAAAAATGGTAATGGTAGGTATTATCCTAGGGAAATTTTAGAAAGGGAAGTAAAAAACTATATTGATGGTCCTGTTAAAGAAAACAGAGCACTAGGTGAACTAGACCACCCAGACTCTTCTATTATCAATTTAAAAAATGTTTCCCATAATATAAAATTCATTAAATGGGATGGAGATGATGTAATAGGTACTATTGAAATTCTCCCTACTCCATCAGGTAATATATTAACAGAGTTATTTAGAAATGGAATTACAGTAGGTGTATCTTCTAGAGGTATGGGTAGTTTACAACCTAATTCTAATGGGGTGCAAGAAGTTCAAGATGATTTTGAATTATTATGTTGGGACTTTGTTTCAACACCTTCTACACCCGGAGCATACGTTCATCCTATAAGTGAAGGTTTAGATGTTTCAAACCAATCTATTACCAAATATAATACAGTAAATGAAGTTATTACAGAAATCCTTTGTAATAATGGTCAATGCCCTATTATATAAATTTATATAAAATAAAATAAAAGGATAAAGGGACGCATTTTTGCGTCCTTTTGTTTTTCTTATATATTTATCGCAAGAATATGCTGTCAGTCTATACAGCATCTTAATTATTATTATTAATCACTATTACGCTTCTACAGAATAAGCGTATTTTCCCAAAAAATTTAGGAACAATGGCAAACAGAGATTTGTTAGCAGATGCTATTGCAGATGCTAAAGCAGTCAAAGAAGTAGCTATCGCTAATGCGAAAGCCGCTTTAGAAGAAGCTTTTACACCTCATCTTAAAGACATGCTTGCTCAAAAAATTAACGAGACCGAAGAAATCGACGAAGTCGAAGAAATTTCAGAAGAATCACGTAAAGAAAGAGCAAAAGTTGATAAGTATGAGTATGAAAAAGGCAAACTAAAAGGTCAAAACAAATTTGACAAGGAAGTTTCAACAAAAATTGATGAAACCGAAGAAATGGATGAAGGCTACGGCAAAGATTACATGGATGAGGAGAAAGAAATGGATGAAGAACTCAACCTCGATGAATTATTAGCTGAGTTAGAACTCGAAGAAGCTAAAGAAATGGATGAAGCTAAGGACGAAATGGATGAAGCTAAAGAAATGGACGAAGCTAAAGATGAGATGGATGAAGGAAAAGAGGAAATGGACGAAGCTAAAGAAGAAATATCAGAAGAATCAAGAGCAGAACGTGCCGACGTAGACAAGTATGAATACGAAAAAGGTAAAGAAGCTGGAGAGGATGATGATGTTGACCTTGATGATATGAGTGAAGAAGAATTAAAGAACATGATCGAAGATGTAATCGAAGACATGGTTAATTCTGGTGAACTAGAAGCTGGAGGAGATGCAGTTGAAATGGTAGACGCTGAAGACGAAGAAGTAGATGTAACAGTTGATGTTACTGATACTGAAGAAATTGAGTTGGAAGAGAATGCTAGAACAGATGCTGAACAAGAAGGCTATAAGGACGGATTTGAAGATGCCAAAGATGACATCGAAGCCGAACTTAAGAAAATGAAAGTATCCGAAGAGCTGAATGAAGCTAAAGAGGTTATTAATCATTTGCGTTCTGAACTCAATGAAGTTAACTTATTAAATTCTAAGTTACTTTATACTAATAAGATTTTCAAAGGTAAAAACCTTACAGAAAATCAGAAAATTAAAGTTTTAAAGGCTTTTGATAAAGCCGAAACAGTAAAAGAAGCTAAAAATATCTTTGAAGCTCTTAATGAAAACTTGATAGCTAAGTCTGTTAAGTCTAACATTAGAGAATCATTAGGTATGGCTTCTAAATCTGCTGGTGTTGCTCCAAAACGTCCTCTTACTGAAAATGTTATTCAAGAAGATGCTATGGTAGCTCGCTTTAAAAAACTAGCAGGTATTAATTAATTTTAAATTTTAAAACAAAACAAAATGTCAAACTTAAATTCTCTTTTAGAGAGCTCTAACCAGTGGAAAAACGTCCAGTCGGATGCCGCTAAGTTAGCTAATAAGTGGGATAAGACCGGATTGTTAGAAGGTATTTCTTCGGAAACCGAGAAAAACAACATGGCCTTAATCCTCGAAAACCAAGCTAAACAGCTTGTTGTTGAATCCTCACTTACAGGTGCAGGCACTAACGGTGCTCAATTTGTAGGAGGTACTGGTGAACAATGGTCTGGAATTGCTCTTCCTCTCGTAAGAAAGGTATTTGGTCAAATCGCAGCGAAAGATTTCGTTTCGGTTCAACCTATGAGCTTACCTTCAGGACTTGTTTTCTTCCTTGATTTCCAATATGGAACAGCTAAGTCTGGTTCAGTATTTAACGTAGGTGGAGATGTATTTGGTACAGGCTCTATGTATGGTGTTACTGACACTGCTGCTGCTCCAGTAGATGGTACTTATGGTGCCGGTAAGTGGACTTATTCTACAAACTTGACTTCATCAGCAGGCGCAAATGCTACATTTGCAACTTCTTCATGGGCTCAAGTAGGATATGATGCTACTTTATCAGCTTCAATTGCCCTTAACCAAGTAAAAGTATTTACTATCCCAGCTACTGATTTTGATAACCCTGATACCAATGGTGTTAGAGGATTTGTAGTTGAAGGTACTGCGGTTGGTGCAAACTACCCTCAATATAACTTCTATGATTCAACCAATGAAAATCTAGTATTATTTGCTTCAGGTGGTGTAGCAGTTGATCCTACAAACTTAGTAGTTTCTTACCCACAACAGACTACTGCTGCGGAAAGAGGCGACTTTGAACAAGGTAATACTTCACTCAACTTAAACAACAACCCAATCGATATCCCAGAAATCAACATTAAGATGAAATCTGAGGCGATTGTTGCTAAAACTAAAAAGTTAAAAGCAGTATGGACTCCTGAGTTTGCTCAAGATTTGAATGCATACCACTCACTAGATGCTGAAGCTGAATTGACTTCAATCATGAGTGAATACATTGCTCTTGAGATTGACTTGGAAATCCTTGGTATGTTGTTAGAGAATGCTCTTACTACTGAATATTGGTCAGCTGTTAACAATCAAGGATTTGATGGTACAGTTGATACTCCAGTTAGCAATGGTACGTTCTATAACACACAAGGTCAATGGTTCCAAACCCTCGGTACTAAGATTAATAAGGTATCTAACAAGATCCACCAGTTAACCTTAAGAGGAGGTGCTAACTTTATGGTATGCTCTCCAACAGTAGGCACTATCTTAGAATCAATCCCAGGATTTGCAGCTACAGATGGTGCTGATGCAGACTCTATGAAGTATGCTTTCGGTATCCAAAAAGTTGGTAACTTAAACAGTAAGTATGAAGTTTATAAAAACCCATACATGACTGAAAATGCAATTTTATTAGGATTCAAAGGTTCACAATTCTTGGAAACAGGTGCTACATTCGCTCCTTATGTTCCATTAATTATGACTCCTCTTGTATACGATCCAAATACCTTTACTCCACGTAAAGGGCTCTTGACTCGTTATGCTAAGAAGATGTTAAGACCTGAATACTATGCTAAGATTATGGTTGCGGGTTTGAATACCCTCTAATCTAATTTTAGAATATAAATAGAGAAAGCCCCGCTTACGCGGGGCTTTTTTATTCTCTAGTAGTATATTATATTTATAGTAAATAAATAAACAGTTTTATAAAATGAAAGAGACCCCCTCACAATTGCCCATTCCGGCATTCGTTATGAATTTCCCTTTTACACTTGACACATCAAATCCAAATAATATTTGGATGCAAGAATTAGAAGAAGAAGCACTTAAAGTAAATAAAGGAGTTGCTTATCGCCAATTTTTAGATTTATATCAATTTGTAGCTGGAAATAGCTTAGCTTACATATTACCTGCTACTGGTAATTTTCAAGATTTAGTTTATGTAGCTAACCTAGGTATTTATCTCCCCCATATTAAAGATTCAAATAATATTATTATGGCTAATTTTACTTCTGAACCCCGACAAGGAGAAGAAGAAGTAGGAAAACCATTTTTCGAATCTATGGATTATGAAGTTCATATGTGTCCTTTTAAATGGGAAGGAGAAGCTGATCTAAAATATTTATATGATAATGTTTATATTGGAGGATACGGAATCCGCTCAGATATTAAAGCTTATGAATGGATGGAAGAAAAATTTGATATGAAAATCATTAAACTTGAAATGGTTGATGAATATTTATACCATCTTGATTGTTCTATCTTCCCGTTAACTAAAGAAAAAACATTAGTTTGCACGGAACTATATAATGAAGATGAATTAGCTGAATTATCACAATATACTACCGTAATAGACATAACAATTGATGATACTCTCAACGGAATGGCTAATTCGGTACGTTTAGGTAATACTATACTATGTGCTTCAAATATTTCTGAGATGACTAGAGCAGATGAAAATTATGAAGCTGAAAAGCATAAAATAGAAAGTTTAGAAAAAATATGTTTTAACGAAGGGCTTGAACCTGTATTCTTTAACTTATCAGAATACATGAAATCAGGAGCTATGTTAAGCTGTATGATGATGCATTTAAATTATGTTGATTATAATAAATCCTTACTATAATGGCTCAATATTTAGAAGATTGGTTAGAGGGAGAAGTTGCTGAGTTATCAAAATTAGAAGTGGGTGAATTATCTAACACTTTTTTCTTTAGAGACCCATTACGTCCCAACTATATAGATCATAAACACTTTTACTCCCCAGCTGATGGTACTATTTTATACCAAAAAGTAGTACAAAATGCTGATGAACCTATTGTAGAAATTAAAGGTATGAATTATACAATCCAAGACGTACTTGGAGATAAAACGTATGATAAACCTTCCCTTGTAATTGGTATATTTATGTCATTTTATGATGTTCATATAAATAGAATACCATATGCTGGTATATTACAATATAAAGGTTTAGACCCAATAGAGTCTACTAATAAACCTATGCTAGCCATAGAAAAAGATATTTTAAATGCTGCTATTAATCCCAATAATTTAGAATATCTTAAGTATAATGAAAGAATGTGGAATAAAATTTATTCCCCTCAATTAGATTATACTTATTATTTAGTCCAAATCGCAGATGAGGACGTAAATGTTATAGCTCCTTTTATTAATGATCAAAATTCGCCTGTATCTCAAAATGAGCGTTTTTCACTTATAAGATGGGGTTCTCAAGTTGATTTAGTATTACCACTAGATGATAGATTTGATTTTGACCTTGTTTTAGAGAATGAGATGCATGTGAACGCTGGATTAGATAAACTAGTTAAAATTAATTTTAATAATGACCCATTTCAATATGACCGCTGAAGCCAAAGAAATTTTTAGAGAAAAAAAAGTAGTAAAAAATCCTATAAAGTTTAAAATTCAATTAAACGAAGAACAAAAGGAAGCTAAACA
>JAAHTG010001431.1_pt1 | contig 16304 bp, 30 predicted proteins | sample 6116081 | NCBI WGS metagenome assembly JAAHTG01 (sample SAMN13939989, study PRJNA603662) | sponge metagenome | isolation source: marine sponge | host: Mycale hentscheli | place: New Zealand | collected 2005 | reverse complement strand
AAAGTTTATTGTTGGTGGTTCTGCATTAGTAGGCACAGAGCAAATAAGTTTACAAGGTTCAACAGCAATAAAAGGGAACGGAACTTCAACGGGTAGCGCATTATCTATTTACAACAATGATACAACGCCCGTAAAACTTTGGGATTTCTTGGATAATGGGAATGTAAATTTAGGGGTTGATAGTGTTGTTGGTATAGGAGCTAACGATTTAACTTTTGAAGGTTCGGGAATATTTAAGCTTTCAAACGGTGCTAAATCAATTTATTCTACGTGGGCGACACATACCACTTTAGTATTGGATAACGGCAACGGGGCAACATATAGATTTTATAGTGCTAACGCTTCAACAACTTTTAATGCAGGGGAGTTTGGGATTGGCGGTTCGGGTTCAAACATTCCTTTTAGAATCTTTAATACTTCAAGCGTTGCTTTAGGTAGTGTAAGTAAGGGGAGTTTAGATACTAATTACAACGTACAAACAGCGGGTGCGACTTTAATAGGTGGAAACTTAGACACAAAACTTGGAAACAACGAGATTTCACTTGACCACACTAACTACCCAAAGTTAAAAATATCTAACGGAACAAACGAATATTGGTTAATAGAGGGTGACGGAACGGGTGCAACTTTTGATACGGGAGATTTGTATTTATACGACCAAACTAACTCACAAAAAATACTTCAATTTAAACAAAGTAATGACAGTCTTTTGTTTTCTGTTAATTTGGATATGAACAACAACCGTATTTCAAACACGATTGTTAATCCATCAGTTCAGGAAACAACTTCAACGGCAACTTTTACAATAAACGCTGATGAAGAAACAACGGGAGTGCTTACGGCAATGGCATCAGCTACGACAATAGCAAGTCCAACGGGAACACCCGTTCAAGGTCAAAGCCTTATTATAAGACTAAAAGATGACGGAACAGCAAGAGCAATTACTTGGAATGCTATCTTTAGAGGAATTGGAATAACTTTGCCAACAACAACAACTGCAAATAAATTACTTTATATTGGCTGTATGTATAATTCAACAGATACAAAGTGGGATATTATTGCATTAAAAGAGGAAGCTTAACAAATAAATAAATAGTTATGATTAAGAATAAAATACACTATCAAATTACAGGAGATTTAACTGCTGATTACGGAGTAACAGTAAGTAATCCAATTATCAAGGTATCAGTATCAGACAGGGGAGTTATTTCAGATGGCTTACTAAAGTGTGAATACAATGTTTATACTTCTAACGAAACTTACACAAGTGGAAAGTACTTTTTTAAGGCTGAAAAGGAAGATAAAAGATTGATTAATTTTACTTATCCAATTGCTGATGTTCCTAATTGGGGGATTCAAAGCTATCAAGAAGATCAGAGAAAAATTATTGCTGATACTTTTGGATTTGAATTAGCAAATGTTGTATTGGTTATAGAGCCTGAAGAAACAGAATAATAATGATAACAATAATTAGTAAAATAGAATTAGAATCTATAGAGGGTATTGATAGCCTTAAATATACCGACATTGGTCATACTCAAGATTTAAGTATTATCAATCAGATAAATGAAGATTACGATATGACTTTAGGTAAGTTTTTAGGAGAAAATAGAACGAAACTTGAGTTGAGTCTTGTAAGTGTAAGTTCTTTTTTTTCTGAAACTTCTTATGTAAATGAAGCAAGAACTCAAGTTGAAACTACAGAAGGGTTAGGCTTAATTGAGGTAACTAACATAAATCAACTGTAATGGCTACACCAACTAAAGGAAATGTAACAGTCAACAATTCAACCCCTGGAGCTAACTTTAGAAATCAAGCCCATACACAAAATACGGGTAGTGGTGGATTGATAGTTGCTCAATTTACAATGGCTAATAGTACGGGTTATGCAAGTGCTACTTATGGCGGTGTTGCTATGAATGTGCTATATGGAATAAATAGAAGTGGATTAGGTCAAAGAATGGCTTTCTTTTATTTAGAGAATCCACCAACGGGAAATAATACTTTAAGAGTAAATTTTAATGCTAGTCAATGGAATCCACTTAGCACTTGTATAATGAGCTTTACCAACTCAGGAGGTGTTGGAAATTCATTAAGAACAGGAGGTTCAGCAACGCCACATAACGCAACTTTAACGGTTTCTGATGATAGTTTGATTATGATAACATCTTGTTCTATTAACGCTATTACAAGTCAGCAAATACCAACGGGTACAAATAGAACATATACGCAACATAATACTAATAGACAAGTAGCAACTGGTGCTATATCTGCTAATTCTGGTCATAGTGCAGGTAGTATTCCATTAAGAGCTACAGCAACATTTGGTAATTTATCATTAGATAGAACAGAAATTTTAGGTATTTCAGCACCTGTTGATACGGGAGACGCAGACTTTTTTATGATATTGTAAATTATATAGAGATGAAGACGGGAGAGAATAATCAAGATGGATGGTCAGAGTTTTCTAATTCTATATTAGAAAAGCTAAAAGAACTTCACGAATGTAATAAAGAAACTAAAAAATCGATAGACGGACTTAAACTCTCTGTTGAAAAACTTAAAATGGCTGAAGAAGAAGTAAAGTCTTTAAAAGAATGGAAGAAAGAAGTTTCAGAAGTTTGGAGTGCTTCAAATATGGAAGACGCTCATAAAGAAATTTATCTTCAAAAACAAAAGTGGTCTACAGTTTACGGTATAATAATTTCAATACAGGTTTTGTGGGGTATTGTTATAGCTTATATAAATTCAGACAATTAAAATGAAAAGCATAAAAGATTATTTTATAATTCAAGAGTTAGTTGATCCTATTGTTTACGACAAGTATGGAGAAATGGCTTGGAAATTTATTGATGACAAGATATTAGATTGTCTTTTAGTTGTTCGTAAAGAGTTAAACGCTCCAATATCTGTTAATAACTGGTTTTACAGTGGTAACTTTACACAAAGAGGTTTAAGGCATAATATGAGTCCTTTGGTAGCTTCTAAAGATAGATTATATTTATCTGCACATATTTTTGGAAAAGCTGTAGACTTTGATGTATCAGGAATGACAGCTATTGAGGTTAGAGAATGGATTGTAAACAACCCTAATAAACTTCCTCACAAGGTTAGATTAGAAAGAAACTTAAATGGAAAACCTATAAGTTGGGTTCACTTAGATGTTATGTCTGATGATTCTAAACCTAAAGTTTATCAATTTGATGTTTAATTAAATTTTAATATTATGAAATTATTAAAAATTGTTAAAGTACTTTTAAATAAAGTTCCTAAATTAGATCCTATTGTTGAAGCAATTGTTAAAACAGACAAAGCTAGAAAGATTATTAAAAGTAGTATAAGAGCTTTACAAATTTTAGCTGCGGTATATCTTCTTTATAAAGGATTAATTGATCCTGAAGATGCTATAGAAATTATAAAAGGAAAGTAAATGAGCGACTATAAAGAAATAGAAGTTTCTGTTTTAGTTAAAGATGGAAAAAAGATTAAATACAGCTTTAGTAAAGATGTTATTTCGCATTACAAGCAGTATGTAGATAGTCCTTTAGATAAAAGAGGTTCTATTATAACTATGTTGTGGCTTAAAGGCAACCCTCACGCTTTAAGATTAGACGTTGGGTACGATACATTCAAAAAAAAATTAGCTTGCCCTGTGTTAGATCTTTCGGGTCTTTCCTTTAGGCAAGTAAACGAAATTAAAGAATTAGCTAAGTCTTTCCTCGAGGTTAACCAAGAAGAAAAAGTTAAAGCACTCTAGTTAGACTAGAGCACTTTAACAATTAACTAATCAATAGATAAAATCATAAGCTATCTTGATAATAAAATTTGTCAATATCTAAATTACCTCTATATTGAGACTTATAAAGATCAAGGGCATACTCGTATTTTTGAATACCTTGCGCCATAGATTCTTTACTAACCATATAAACACCTACCGTGTAGGGTTTAACCTTCTGTATAGCTATTATACAGGCTTCAGGAACGTCTGCAAGTTCTGAATAGAAAGCCATTTGCTGATCATAACTATAGTTTTTAAAATCTTTATAAAATTGTTTAGGACTAGGACATTTTGATGTTGTCTTTAAATCAATAATTAAATGATTAGGTTTAACAGCATCTAGCTTACCCTTACAATCTACTCCATTAATGCTTCTGTGATAAACAACCTCTCTTTGAGTGTCTTTTAATAGGCTTACAACTTGAGGTATAGAATAAAGCTTAGATTTCATTTCTTCTAATCTATTGACATCATTTAATGAGATTACTTCTTTACCTAAATTATCTTGAGAAACTTGTTCTAACCACTCTTTATATTTTTTAGTAGTTGAAGGTCTTTTACCGCCTATTTCAATACAAATTTCAGTATCATCTAAAATCCAATAATTTTCAGTAAATAAATGAGGTTCTAGTATATACATATGAAAAGCTCTTCCAAATGCAAATGCGGGATTATCTTCTGAACCATATTTATAATAGTTTTCTAAAGCTTCAGGGCCACCTTCTAATAATATTTTTAAATGAGAATTACTAACTTTTGTAGTATCATTGTAATACCACTCATCATTAACTTGCAAAATATTTTTAATACTTGCATCAGTGTTAACGATTCCTTTTTCTTCTTCGTTTAATTTGTTACTTGGATATAACATACCTTTTTCTGTTTTTGGGGTTTATAAATTTTTTCTTTGGTTTTGGCATTATATTACTTGCGCTTTCGTATTTCTCGATTGTCATATAATCCCAGTACTTTCTTCGTCTTTGTCCGTATTGCACAAATTCTACTGCGTTAAATTTAAAGTTGTTTTTAAAAAAGTTAATAGTTTTTTTTATGCTTACTATTCCATTATAGTTTACAAGTTTTTTCTCTTTGTTAATTTTGCAAAGTTTACTGTTTCTATATGCTGAAATTAAAGGAACTATTTCTTTAATAAAATTTTCGTTAAAAAACATTACTATTTCAACTCCATATTCATCTTTAAGTATTTGTTTGTTTTTGTAACTCGACAATAAACCTAGTAAAGTTTTTTGGTTTGTATTTAAGTTTTCTTGGTACATAAGATTTATCAGTTAGTAAATATCGATCAGGCGTAAATGTTTTTTTAAAAAAATTAGGCAGCTTAATCATTTCAATTATATGTTCATATTTTTCATATACCCATTTTATATTTAAACTTGCTAGCCTAGTCATATTTTGATGATCAAAAGAAGGTTTTAATTCTATAGTTGTAGCCCAAACATTTCTGTTTTCAAATTGTTGCCAGTTAGCAAATAAATGATGAGGTAAAACTTTAAAAGAATCTTCTTGTGTTATATAAAATATTCCTTTAGCTTTTTCTTTCCAAATAATTAATACGTCAGGTGTGTAAATATGTGGCTGATGAATTGTCTGTAACAAAGTCTTATCAGAAACTCGTTTCATTTTTTTAATATATGGTTTGATTACTTTTTGAGAAAGATTATAAGGCTCAGGTTGCAAAACAACTTGTTCTATATAACCTTCTTGTATAAGTTGATCTGTCCAATAACTAAAATGTAATTCTCCTACGCTGTCAAATGTTGCCATAATTATCTGTTTAAAATAATATAAGTACTTAATGTAATAACGTTAGTAGCTACTACTAACAGTATCATAAATAAAAATTCTTTTTTCATAAAAATCTTTTTTTAAAATTAGCTTCCCATTCAATAAATCTAAATTGAAAAGGTAGCCAATGTTTATCGTATGCGTCTTCTACTATTCTTTCAACAGTTTTCCACCTGTTTTTACTTTCTACATCTTTCATAATTATATATTTGATATATCTTTATAATAATTAGCAACTTCAATTATTTTACAAACAATTTCACTATTTGTTAATGAAGCAAGCTCTTTGTAAAAACCACGCTCTTCAGCATCATTACCCATTAGGCTAACATACTCTTTAATTAAATCTGATCTTTTCATAGTTATATATTTAATGTTAATACTAAATAGCACCGAAGTGCCATTCAGTAATTACACAGGATCAGGTATTACTATTTCCCTTTCTGCAAAATAAAGCTGTAAGTTTTCTTTAAAGATATTAAACTCTTTAGTACTCATTTGACTAGTAGTTTTAGACTTATGAATAATAACTTGCTCTCCCATTACTGGATGAACTTTAACTTCAGGCTTTACAATATTCTTTAAAATAAAATAATGTATTTCATCTTTAGAATATTCAATACCTTCTTGCTCTAATTGCCATTTAATAATTGTAGGAATAGCTACTCCCCAATACCACCTGTTCTGCTTTTGACTTCTAGTTTTAGAAGCTAAGCGAATTTCTACCTCAACATCTTTACCAACATATTTTTCTAAGTATTTTCTGTTAAATCTTAAATCATATAATTGAATAATGTGAGTTCCTTCGTTTACTTTACCTAAAAATAAATCCATATCTAATATCTTAACTCTATTTCACTACCATTCCACTTAACATCGTTAACGTACCAATCTCCATTTTTAGTTGTTAAATCAAAACCTTCAAGACCTTTTAATCTTCTTAATGTAAGCCCTGATTTATAACCGCAAGAATTTAATATTAACTCTGTTGATTTACCTACTTTTAATTTTACAGCTACTGTGTGTCCGTATACAATTAGTTTAGTAACTTTTTTGTCAACTATTACAGAAGTGTTTCCTTGTCCAAAGCTTTCATTATTGTTAAAAGCTATTGCTGATAATTTATCTATTTCTCTACTCATAATTAAAAAATATATCTAATTTTATTCCAACTAATAATTTCTTTATGAACTCTCATAAAGGATTTAATGTAATCTCGTTTTAAGTCGTGTTGGTATCTAATATTTTTACCACCATAACTAGAAACTTTACTTTCTTGGTTTTTAGGTGTCCATAAAAACTCTTCTCCTGAAACGTTGTTGTTTATATTTTGATAATGTTTTTTTTCATTATGAGTTAAGAAAATTACTTCACACTTAACTTCGTCTTTATAATCTATATAATCATTACAAAGCTGAAACAAATACTTATAATCTTCTAACCAATTATCATAAACAATTACAGGGCTAAAGTTTAAATGAACACTATAACCTGCTTCAATAAAAGCATTTACAGCCTTTATTCTGTCAATAATCTTAGGTGTACCTGGCTCTAGTTTGTCTGACATCTTTTGTGGCATTAAACTAAAACGTATTCTTACTTTACCTTTTGGATCGTAATTTAAAAATTCAACAGGTATAATTTTAGTAGCTAAAGTAGCCATAGCGGTAGGATGATTCTTGAAAAAATCAAATATCTTTTCCCAATTATGATACTTTCTATGTAAAGCAAAATCTTCGTTACAAGCTATATCGTAAGTAATATAACTTTCGTGTGTTTGATTAGGTTTGCTTACATCAGCTACAAAATAAGAATGATTATTTACTTCGCTTAAAATTTGATTAGCATTTTTAGAAACGGTTAAACCTTTTTCTAAATGTCGTTTCATATAACAATAAGAACAGTTTAATAAACAGCCATAACCAAAAGAAGGAGTAATATAATCACTACTCCTTCCCGATTCTCTTATTGTCATAGTCTTTCGGTCTACATATCCAACTATCATTATGGAAAAGTATAACCTAAAGCTTTTCTAATTTTCTTTGTTAACGAACCTCTATCTTTAGGGTATTTACCATTAATCCTATCTTGAATCCAAGCACCTGATTTACACATACTGTCTGAAAAATTTTCTACAATTTGTAAATCATACATTGTTTTCTCAGGGTTTTTTTCAATGTAACGGTTAGTGTCTTCTACGATCATTCCCCAAAGCTTATCAAAGCGTTCTTCGTGCTTTTTCATTTTTTTGATATAAGTTGCTTTTCTCATAATTAAAAGTTTGAAAATTTAACAATATCTTTTTTAAACTCTTCGCTTATAACATATCCTTTGTTTTCAAACCAAGTTATGTATCTAGGCATACCCTCTTTAAGTTTTCTTATAGCTTGCTCATAACGCTTCTGAGAACGTCTTTTACAATGCAATAAAGTATCTCCAAAACCTGTAAAAGCTGTAAAGCTTTCCATTCTACCGTCAGCAGATCTTTCAACTGGAACTGCTGTAATTCTGTAACCTGTTTCTCTAAATTCTCCTGTAGCCCAATTATGAGATTCACTAGGTTTTAAGTAACTAATACTAAATTTGATTTTTACAGACGGCTTATCTGTGTCTACGTACATTTTGTAATTTTCCATTTTTTAAAGTTTTAAGATTAAATACAGGCAGCACCGAAGTGCCACCACGTATTAAACTAAAACTAAAAAGGGTTATCTTGTTCTTTTTCAGGAACTGAACTGTTAGCCATTTGAGGGTTTTGTTTCTCCCACTGCATCACTTGTTGTTCAAATTTCATATAATCTCCATCGCTTAGCTTTTGTACAGCATTACTTTCGTTTAAGGGATTAATTTTACTTTCTGTTTTACCGCTATAAAAATAATTTAAAGCTGTTCTTATTTCAGGTCTATGCGTTCCGGGATCTCTACCTATATATTCTCTTTCTTGAAATGCAAAATTAGCTGTTTTGCCAATTACTTCTTGCATTAACTCTACAGCGTCTTTACCTGCAACGTCTACACCTAAGTTTTCAAAAACTTGTTTTATTTTATTGTCTTTACGGTTAGCTTTATTAACGTCATCATTTTCATTAGCTACCCAAAGTTTAGCTGATATAGCTTTATCTTCTGCTGTTCTCATCTTAAATAAAAGATATGGGCTACCCATATGTCCTTCAGGACTTTCTTCTATTGATTTTACAACACAAGTATATATACCTGCTCTCTTTTCGTATTCTAAATCAGCGTTAGACGTTGAACTTGCTATTTTATTAATTCTACTACTAAATCCCATTTTACTTAACTTTTAAAAGATTATCTAATTGTTTTAATTGTGCTTGACTTAAAGCATACTTTTGTTTCATTTCTTCGGCAGAATATTTACCGTCTTCAATTAACTTACAGGCTTTGTTAAACCGATCCATTGTTAAAGCTTCTTTTACAGCTTCTTTTGGTTTGTGATCGTTTGTAGCATCTGAATCTTTAGTATCATCGATTAGAAATAAACCATTACAACAATACTTTCTAGCGTAAGAACTACTAGCTCCAAAACATTGAGCTACATCCATACCTTTTCTGTGTATGTCAACTCCTGCAACACCTGTTACCTCTTCTAGCTCTTTTGTTTCATTATCTCTAAAAGAACCTGTAGCTTCTATGTAAACTATTCCGCAAACTTCTTGAACTTTATCAGTTAGCGTAAAAGTACAGTTGTGTTTTTTTAACAAAGGCTTTAAGGCTTCAAGTATGTCTTCTAAGTTTCGGTATTTGTATTTACCAAAAGCATTAAATTGTGATTTTGGAGCTTTTAACTCCGACTGAATTTTTTTCAGTTTATCCATTTGAAATTGTTTTAAGGTTAATAAATATTAATAAATGTAAAAATAATACAATTCATTTAAATAATGAATTTTTACGTGTTCTACTTCTCAAATTAATGTTGCTACCTTTTTCCTTGATTACGTTTTTGTACCTCTTTCTTAAAAGCAGTGTACCTATGTAAGGAAATTTCACTTCATTATTTTGTAAAACCAGTGAACGGACTGACTTGAAAAAGTTCTTTATTATCAGGTTGATTATTCTTTTCTCTATTCCAACCGTTAAGTGAATTTTTTGAATAATCTTTTGATGTTCTTTGCTCATTACTTAGATATTTAGTAAATCTTGGTATATATTGAATATCTACAGTACCTACTCCTGTATTTCTACCTTTAGCTATAATTAATTCAGCATCTTCTACACTAGGCTTATCTCCTTGAACGTTATAATATGCAGGTCTATATACAAAACAAACCATATCAGCATCTTGTTCTATAGCACCTGACTCTCTTAAATCAGAAAGCATAGGTCTTTTATTTTCTCTAGAGTTAACACCTCTGTTAATTTGTGATAAAGGTATAACTACAATATCTAACTCTGCTGCTATTTCTTTTAGTTGTCTTGACATAATAGCTATTTGCTGTTCTCTATTACTAGTTTTTACTCCATCACAGTCAGCTAACTGTAAATAATCTAACACAACCATTTTAGTTTTGTGTCTAATTACATATTTTCTAATTTGATTACAAATTTTAGTAATCTTCCTAGATTTATAGTCAATCCAAAAGTCATATTTTTTAAAATACTCGCCAGTTTCAGAAAGTTTTTCTATTTCTTCGTCAGTTAAATTCATAGATCGCATTTTGCTTACATCAATTTCTGATTCTGCTGCAAACATTCTCTTTAATAAAGCTTGATCGCTCATCTCTAAACTAAAAAATACAGGATTGTAATTATATGTTATAGCATTTTTAAAAACTTCTAAAGCGAAAGCAGTTTTACCCATTGAAGGAGCACCTGCTAAAACAACCATTTCTCCAAACTCCCAACCATACATAAAATTATCTAGTGGTTTTACACCTGATTTTAAAACAGGTGGGGTTTCTTTATTTTTAATTGTTTTTATGATTTTATCAATTTTAGTTACTTTATTAAATTCTTCAATTTCACCCATTTCCTGAATGTTAACAAACGTTCTAGTACCTTCTTCAATTATACTTGAAGGGTCTATCATATCGTTGCATTGTTCAATAACATTTTTACCTAAAATTAATAAAGCTCTACGCTGTGCGTATCCATTTAAGAGTTTAACGTGCTCTGTTAAGTGAGCATCAGTTTCTACTTGACTACATATATCATTTAAATAAGCTAAAAGATTAAATCCTGTCTTTTTAGATAATATTGTATCATACTTTTTTTGTATTAATTTATCTGTAACTGTGGCTATGTCTATTTTACTAAAAGAAGCTACCTCTTTAATTGCTGTGTAAATATATCTAGTTTCTTGACAAGAAAACTCGTCTATACTTAGTTGATCTGCTACTTGATAATAACTTTCAGGAAAATTTACAAAAGAACCTAGAACTAATTCTTCTATTTCTATGTTTTTCTGTCCAAAAAATTGTCCTTGTGATAATAGTGAGGTTTGTTCAATCATAGTTTTAGTTTATAATGTAAATAAATGTGCTTAAAGCTAATAAAGTCCAAAACAGTAAATTACTGTTTATTTTAATTTTATTTTTTTCCATAGGCGTAGTTTTGGGGTTTATAATTTAATCATTTAATTAACAAAAAGCAACGAAGTGCCGAAGCAAATCATTACTTTTTGTTTTTAAGAATTAATCTATTTTGTTTATCTCTTTTCCAAAATCTTTTCCACCGTTTTTACGCTTTTTGTAATTAACACCACGTAATTCAGGATGCTTTTTTTGTAGCAAAGCTCTACATCTTCTAATAGATTCTGAACAAACTAATTTACCTTCTGAATGAATTTTTAAAAAATCAAAACCACTCATTTCGTTTAAATGATCTGTTTTAAGCTGATAAAACCATACAGTACTAATTAGTTTATAGTCATCATCTCTTAAATGAGGATTAGCTAACAAAATTTCAATAACTGTATCTTTTATGTTTTTGATTTCTTCTATTATCATACCTCAGATTTTTTTAAATTTTCAATTAATTCTTTAAACTCTTTTTCAACAAAAATTCGATTATCTTTTGACAAAGAATCCATACTTAAATACTCATCTTTAATAGATTTAGCACCATCAATGTCTTCTATCCACTCTTTATCATTTTCAATAGCTTCACTGAGACCGCTTGTATAAACTCTATATCCTCTATATGTTCCATTAAAAAGTTCTTCTTCTCCACCTGCTCTGTAAATATAATGTCCACCAAAATCACAACCTGATTCTTCGTATTCAATTTCAATTTTACAATCAAACTCTGCAGATAAAGCTATTAAAAATTCGGAAGGTGGACTCCAAGCTGTATCTCCACTAACACATATCTCTTCTTCTGTAGATTCATCTTTCAATCTTGCATAATCAATATCCCACCATTTTGTTCCGTAAGCATAATTAGCCCAAAATGATTCCATTTTAGAAGTATCTATTTTGTTTTCATCACTAAGAATAGATTCGCACCAATCTTTAAAATAATTAAACTTTTCATAATTTTCTTCACTAAAAAAACTTAAGATTTTAATAAAATCTTCTTTTTTAAATTCACTAATTTTAACTGAGTTCCAACAATAATTTGCCATAATTTTAAATTTTATAAGTTAATAACAAACAACACCGAAGTGCTGCCCGTTATTAAACTTAAACTAAAATTGATGTATTCATACTATTTTCAACTTGCGCCATAATTTGTTTAAAAGCAATATCATTCATTCTTGCTCCTTGACCTGCCATTATAGAATCCATAGATTTATCTTTAGAAACAGCCGTGTGATTAGTATATCTAGTAATCCCGTTAAACAATCCCCAAAGATTATTTCCGTGTATGTTTATGTCTGTTCTAATGTCTTGTGCCATAGCTGTAACTTGATTAGCTTTTCTAGTACTGGCTTTTTCATCAGATTTTACATTTAATACTTTAGACACTAAATTAATTACGTAAGCATCGTCTTCAATTTTAATGTCAGACATTCTTTTAAAGTTGTCAATTAACAAGCTTTCTCCTGTAATAGCTTCTTTAATACTATCTACAGCAGCTTTAACTCTTGTTGAATAAGATTCAGTATGTCTAATCTTTGTAAGATTTCTCATAGCTTGATGAAAAGTGTTAGCACATACAACTACTGTGTTTGTTGTTCCAAAACCTATAGAACAACTACCATCGTGGCTATTTAAAGCTGTAAGGTTTCTTTTAATACCACTATTACCTACCGTTGCATCATCTAGCTTAACTTGAAGAAAAGTCTTTCTACCGCCTTGTAAAGCTCCACCACCTTTAACTTCAAGATTTAAACTACCTGCAGCTTCTACAATAGTTTTTGCTAATTCTTTGTTTTGAAATACTTGGTATCTGTCTTTACAAGTTCCTAACATTTCATTATTGTCAGATCTAAATACACCAAAAGTATCAGTTTTAACAGTTACGGTTTCTTTACTTGTACCTTCATTTAATGTAGCATATAAAGGAACTTTGTTTGCTTCCCAAGCTAATCCATTGTCATAAAGTAAATCGAAAATTTTCTCGTTTTGAGTCATAATAAATTGTTTTTTTTAATTAATAAATAAGTTAATAACAAATAGCACCGAAGTGCTACTTATTATTTTTTTTGTTAGCCAAACCGCTATATTTTAGTCCATTCCATATCATATAAATCTTCATCTAGTTCTGGACAATACGCTGAGTACCCCTCTACAAAAGAAGGGTATACATACTCTTTAGTTCTATTGCATATTCCAATAGGTTCTTGGTCAGTTTCTTTTTTCATCTTTAGTCGTCTAAAAAAGTTGCTTTTTTAATTAAATTCTTAATTTCTTGATCTAGCAATTTTTCTTCAAAGGATTGAGATAATACACTGTAAATAAAGTCTTCAAGTCTTTTACCGTTAGTATTTAGATTAAATTCTAATTTTAAATCTTTATCATTTTTAAGACCTCGTACATTAAACATTGCATTTTCGTATAAATTAAATTTGATTGATTCCCAACAAAAACCAGGCATATCTTCTATAATTACATCTAGTCCTCTACGAGCTTGCTTTCTAAGTTTTTTTTGAACTTTTTTTCTTAATTCTGTTTCAATTGCATTTGTTTTAGTTTCACTCATTTTATTTTATTTTAAGGTTAATACTAAGTAGCACCGAAGTGCTACCTAATACGATATTAAGCTCCAAACCTTTCAAATGATTTGTTGTCAATATCCTCTAACTCTCTTTTAGCTTCTTTAATTCTTCTGTTAACGTCTTCTTTTAAACTTTCTTTAAAACGCTTTACAGCTAAACCTTTTAACTCTTCAAAACTACGCTTAACATCAGCCCATTTACCTATTAAGTAATGCTTTGTGTTCCAGTTGTTTCTTGTTTGAGCTATTAATCCATTTTCTTCAATGTAAATTTTTGCTTCTTCTTCAGTATTAAAAACAGATTTGTCTTTATGACTTTTCCATTTGTCATCTATATCTGCAAGTTTCCACTCTTCGTTTTTACCTATTGCAAAAGGATCTTTAGTTTTATTATCATACCATATTTCTATTTCAGTGAAGTATTTTTCGTTAACTGATAAATAAATATGTTCTAAAATTTCTAAAGGTATTGGAGTTGCATTGTATTCCTTGTAAGATTCTTGTCTAGGACAAAGAGTTTTTGCTACGTTTACTAAATTCTCATTCATAAACATATAAGGAATTGGAGATTTTTGAGGTTGATGAACTGATTCTTGTCCTGCCAAACCTAACTCGTCTACTAGAAGTTTCCACTTATCTAGTTTTTCGATGTCATAAATTAATTCTGCTGTTTCTTCCATTACGAAAGTTTCTACTACTGTTTTCATTTCTTTTGAATTGTTTTCTAATTTCATTTTTTAAAATTTAATTGGTTAATAACAAGCAGCACCGAAGTGCCACTGATTATTTTAAAGAATCATATCGTCAGCAAAAGAGTAATAACCGTTGCTAGTTAAAATTATATGGTCTAATAGATTTACTTCTATTATTTTACACATATCTTTAATTTTACTAGTTATTTTTATGTCTTGAGAACTAGGCTTTAAATTCCCTGAAGGATGATTATGAGCCAATACAATAGCTTTAGCGTTAGATAATATTATAGACTGAGCAATAATTCTAATATCTACTACTGTACCTGTTAGTCCACCTTCTGAAATTTGATGAATACCTAGTACTCTATTATTATTATCGCATAATAATATTTTAAAGCTTTCGTGATGATCTATTACATTTTCAAAAAAAGGATAAAGTATTTTATAAACTTGATTACTGTCTTTAAATTTAGGTTTTAAAGAGTTTTTTCTTTTGTAGATTATTTCAACTTCATTTATTTTCATAATTAAATATTTATTAGGTTAATAACAAAAAGCACCGAAGGGCAAAACCCATTCAGTACTTCTTACTATCAACCTAATATCTATGCTTAATGTTTTCCCAGTTAGCTATTACATCTGTACTGTTAGATATGTAAGTGTTTGTTAAATCAATATCAGAAATTCTTTTATTATATTCTTTTTGAATAATTAAAGTTCTTCTTTTATGATAATCTTCTGTGTCTAATAAATCGTTATAAACATTTACAGAATTAAGTATTGTGGCGTGATCTCTTTTTCTTATAGGAGATGCCATAATTTTACCTATTATAGCAAAACTATACTTAGTATTTCTTCTTAGAAAATAAGCTAAACAATGCCTAGCGTCAACTAGATTTCTTTTACGGTTTTTACTAAATATTAAAGATTTATCTACTTCGTAAACTTCACAAACTATTTCTGTTAAAAGATTTGTCTTTATAGTATCGTTAACAGTTCCTACGTATTTTCTGTCTGTTAAAACATAAGAATAAACACTAATGTGGTCTTTCTTTAAGTCTATTTCAGTAGTTTCAATCAATTCTTTAGCTATTCTGTTTCTCTTTACTAACCACTCCATTTTTTTTAATTATTTTAATAAGTTTTACCATAGTTTTATCAAACGTTTCAAACTTAGATTTAAGTTTTATTTTTTCAACTTGTAATTCAACACATTGTCCGTCTGATAAAAACTCGCTTTCTTTAAGCTTTTTAGATATTTCATCTTGTTTTGACTCAATAGATAACTGTTCAGATATTATAAAATCTAACAACTCTAAATAATTTATGTCAATGTCATAATACTCTTCAAATTTAAAACTCTCTTTTTTCATATCTTTTAGTTTATTTTAATAGTAACTAGCACCGAAGTGCTAGCAACTTAATAATCAAAGCCATTAAAACGGCTTTTAACATTCTATAATAACAACCCTAAAGGGCAGTTTATTATTTCAATGTTGTATGCAATAAAAATTACTACGCCTGTTCACAAATCCATTTTGCTAAACAGTACCGTTGTTTTTTAGATAGAGTTTTATATTTATCGTAATATTCTCTTATACCAATAACTAATTCATCATCAGAATCATCAGTCAATAAAAACAACTTGTAATCATCATTTTTTTCAAGTGTAGTTTCTATTGCATTATTAACTTCGTGCATCTGTTGTAATGCCATATCATAATGTAAATCTGCTATATATCCCATAATCGTAATTTTAAAAGCGTACAACATTGTATAAAGTTAATACGCTATGATGGTCAGTACTTTAATTTAATAGTTTGTGCAAAGCGTACTAACCTTATACCTTGCTGTTGTAAGTAATTAAATTTTAAATCGAGTTTCTAATGTAGTAGCAAACCACATAA
>JAAHTG010000637.1_pt2 | contig 16306 bp, 10 predicted proteins | sample 6116081 | NCBI WGS metagenome assembly JAAHTG01 (sample SAMN13939989, study PRJNA603662) | sponge metagenome | isolation source: marine sponge | host: Mycale hentscheli | place: New Zealand | collected 2005 | reverse complement strand
GATACCCTTGAAGATCTCAAAGAGAAGATCGAGATGGCAGCTATCATCGGTACCCTACAGGCTACACTAACTGACTTCCGTTACCTACGTAAGTCTTGGAAAACTAATACAGAAGAGGAAGCGTTACTTGGTGTGAGCCTTACAGGTATCATGGATCACCCAGTGCTGAATGCAAGGGGTGGTGTTAATGGTGAACTACAAGACTGGCTTGAGACAATGCGAGATGCTGCTGTTAAGGTTAATGAGAAGTGGGCTAAGAAGCTTGGCATTAATCAGGCTGCTGCTATTACAGCTGTCAAGCCAAGTGGTACTGTATCTCAGCTTGTCGATTCTGCTTCTGGCATTCATCCTCGCTTCTCTAAGCATTACATTCGTAGTGTACGTTCAGACAAGAAAGACCCACTGGCAATCTTCATGCAAGAAAAAGGATTCCCAGTAGAGCAAGACGTTCATAGTGAATCTTCACTGGTGTTCAGCTTCCCTGTCAAGGCACCTGAAGCCAGTGTGACTGTCAAGGAGGTGGGTGCAATGGCTCAGCTTGAGCAATGGAAAGCCTATCAGAACTTCTATTGTGAACACAAGCCAAGCATCACCGTCTACTACACTGATGATGAGTTCTTAGAAGTATGCCAATGGATCTGGGACAACTTCGATATGTGCTCAGGGATCTCTCTGCTGCCCGTTAGCGATCATGTATACCAACAGGCACCTTATCAGGATATAACCCCTGAGAAGTACACTGAGTTGCTTGAGGCTATGCCTACGGGTATTGACTGGGCTGACCTAGGTAACTTCGAGATGGAAGATAACACCACTGGTTCTCAAGAGCTAGCGTGTGTGGGTGGAGCGTGTGAAATTGTCTAGTCTGGTTGATGATATGAGGGACATTGTCCACGGCCCCGTAATGAAAGCCATGACTGATGTTGTTGAGGGTAGGCTAGCACTATCCCAAGCCTGTCAGAAGCACAGAGTAACTAAAGAAGAGATACTAGAGTTGATCTCTAGGTTCTTACACGAAGAGTAAACCAACGTAGTAGTTTAAGAAAAGCCTGATATAAGGCGTATAAGTACCCAAACAACCGTTTAAGTAAACTATAGTGGCCCCATAGGTATTCCCTGTGGGGTTACAACATTTAAGGAATTGATTATGACAACAGTAGTTAACTGTACACTTGATGAACTAGAACATAAAGTACTCCTATGGGGTTACGATAAGGGTATCCTCCCTAATGGACAAGCATCTAAGCAGTTCAGTAAGACACTAGAAGAAGTCTCTGAGTTATGCTCAGCCATCGAGAGTCAAGATGATGAAGAAGTTATAGATGCTATTGGTGATATCGTAGTGACACTTATAATGCAAGCAAACATCTGGGGTATCGACCTAAAGACTTGCTTAGGTTCAGCGTACGATGTGATAGCTAAGCGTACAGGTACAATGGTTAACGGTGTATTCGTTAAGGACTGAGGATTGAGCCACACTACGTGTGTCTCTTTATAGGATAATGTTATGAAAGGTACTAAAGATATTGTTGAAGAGCCTACAATCACTAAGTCAGATGCTAAGGCTATACGACTAGCTAAGAGTGATAAGCGTAGGAAGAAGCGTGTATCTAAAGAAGAACTCTACGAAAAGAAGTGGAAATAGAAATGAAGAAACAATACGAACCCTCTGATTTAATTACTAAGCACCTACCTTGTGATAAGTGTGGGTCATCTGATGCTAAGTCTGTACGGGCTGATGGCTCTGCGTTCTGCTTCAGTTGCAATACAAACTTTAAAAATGTAGACACTAACCACATTGAGGACATCCAAGAGATGACTTACCAACAAGAAACAATCGAAGACGTAGCAACGTATCAGTCCTATGCACTGACATCGAGAGGTATCAGTAAAGAAGTTGTTGATCACTTCAACGTAAAGATGTCAGTAGACATTGATGGAAGACCCGAAGCACACTACTACCCTTTCACTAAGCGGGGCATGACTGTAGCCTACAAGGTACGCAAGCTACCCAAAAGCTTCAGTACTCTAGGTGAGTTCAAAGGGGTGGAGTTGTTCGGACAATCCATGGCTGGTTCAGGTAAGACCCTAGTGATTACAGAGGGCGAGTTAGATGCTATGGCTGTAGCCCAAGCTAACTTTGATAGGTACAAGAAGTTCTACAGTGTTGTGTCCCTACCTAATGGTGCTCAGTCAATTCAATCTATCCTTCACAACCGTGAGTGGGTTCGTAAGTTCGAGACTGTCGTGTTGATGTTTGACATGGATGATCCCGGTCAAGAGGCTGCTGCTCAAGCTGCCCGTATGATTGGCATGGGTAAGGTACGTATCGCTAAGCTCCGAGAGAAAGACCCCTGTGATGAGCTAAAAGAACATGGCTCTGGTGCTATCCTAGAGGCAATGTGGGGTGCACAACCATGGTCTCCAGCTGGCATCCTCTCAGGTGAGAAGGTCTGGGAGAAGTTCATGGAGCGCAAGAGTGTAGTCAGTGTGCCCTATCCAGAGTGCCTCTCTGGTTTGACAGGTAAGCTGGATGGTATGCGTCACGGTGAGATCACACTATTCACCAGCGGCACTGGCTCAGGTAAGTCTACTGTGATCAAAGAGATTGTACTGGACTTGCTTAAGAAGACTGATGGTAAGATTGGCTTGATCTCCCTAGAGGAATCTGTTGGAGAGACCGCTGAGAAGTTCATTGGTATGTCCCTAGAGCGACCACTAACTGGCACCACCCCTCTGACAGAAGACGAGATGCGTCATGGGTTCGACACAGTGTTCAAGGATGAGCGTCTTGTTCTCCTAGATCACCAAGGTTCTGTATCCGATGCGTCCCTTGTGGATAAGATTGAGTACATGGCATTGATGGGTTGTAAGTATCTTGTACTAGACCACATTACTATTGCTGTGTCCGAGGGTACTGATGGTCTGTCTGGCAATGAGGCTATTGACAAGTTGATGTCTGACTTACTCAAGTTAGTCAAGCAGCACAACGTCTGGCTGGGGTTGATCAGCCACCTACGTAAGTCTCAGGGTAAGTCCTTTGAAGAGGGATTGCTACCATCAATTGATGACATCAAAGGCTCTGGTAGTATCAAGCAGATCAGCTTTGACATCATTGCATTCGCTAGGAACCTAGTGGCTGAGGAGGACTACGAACGTAACACAATAAAACTCAGGGTACTTAAGTCACGCTTCACAGGTAACACTGGTGACGCAGGTACCGCAGTCTACGACCCCAGCACAACTCGCTTAACCGCAGGAGTAGCGGGGTTTGATATCATGTAAACAATAGGTATTGTCATGAATTGGTTAGAGAATATAGAGTTATACCTACGGTTAAAGATAACCGGCAACCCAACGAGAGCACCCCATGGTGTTACCTTGTTAAACAAACACCCGGAGTCTCACCAGAGGCTCCAAGAGTTTGCATTAATAGCGCACACAGTTCTTACAACTCAAGCTAAAACTGTTTCTAATGTTACACAATGTAAACTAACAGTAACAAGTATCGCCATAGGTAAACGCATCTTGACCTCTCTGACTAACTCAAGGAGGCATGATTGGAAAGATGAAGTGCGCCTTGGGGACTTGTTCGTAGAAGCCTTCTTCCGATTAGGTTACGTGGACATAATTAAACCAACCTTTAAATCAGTTAAGCCTGTCGAGATAGTATTCCTCGATACCTTCCCAACAGAACTACCAGAGGCTATCGCTAAGATGTCACTACATGGTGTCTGGAGTGAACGACCGAGGGCTATCAACAGAGCAGAGCAGATCATACAGTTCAAGAGGGACAGCCCTACGTTTGTCAAGGCTGTGGTTAAGCGGTGGGATGAAATCCTTGATGGCCCCTTCAAAGATCTACTCAAGACTAAAGCTATTAAGGCAGTCAACAAGTTGCAGCAGGTACCTTGGGTGATAAACAAGGATATCTTAGATGCTGTTAAGGCTAACCCTCACAAGTTCTACATGATACAATGTACATCTCCTGAGAACATGTCTAAGAAAATAGATTATGTGTACACGTTAGCTAAGGCAACAGCACTCTCCGAGGTTGATCAGTTCTACTTTGCCCTCGATGTTGACTATCGTGGTCGAGTCTACTATGTGGAGAGCTATATGAACTTCCAAGGGTCAGACCTCGCCAGAGGCCTCCTAAGCTTCTCTAAGGCACAGTTGGTCACACCCAGTGGGTTACGTTGGATGAAGATACATTGTGCCTCCTCGTACAACGAGAGCTATCCTAAGGGGTCTATACCATCTTGGTGTACCTCAGACTACAAAACACACCTAGATTCTGAGGGATTAGATGATATCTCGGTAGACAAGATGACGTTAAGGGATAGAGAGCTGTGGGTTGAGCACAATTACGCCAAGGTATACACGACTGCAATAAAGAAGACACTCCATGACTGTGAGAAACCTGTAGCGTTCCTAGCAGTTTGTATTGAACTACTAAAGTATAAGGAGAATGATGGTCATTATTACTCTAATCTGCCTATACCAGTGGATGGTAGCAACAATGGGTGGCAACACCTAGGTGCTATCTCCAAGGATGAGCAGACAGCAGGTCTTGTTGGACTAGTACCTGTAGATATCCAGAATGATTTCTATGTACAGACAGCTAAGATGTTGATATCTATAACAAAAGATGAGACCCGCAGGGACATACTAGAGAGTATGCCTATGAAGAAGATAAGGAAAGGTATCAGTAAGAGGGGCAGTATGACAAGGGCTTACTCTGCTGGTGCACAGAAGATCGCTGAGAACATGTATCAAGATTGTAGTAAGTATGATTACTGTGATGAGTATGGGATAACAGAAGGTGTCTGTAAGGGTCTTGCAAGAGACCTCGTTAAGGCTATCCAGCTGGTCTGTCCCGGCCCCCTTCAGACCATGAAGTACTTACAACAACTAGCTAACGATAGGCTAGACCAGGGCTATGGTTACATGACATGGACATCCCCCTCGGGGTTCCCTGTTATCTACACTTGCAACCATCAACGGTCTGAGAAGCAACGGGGTACCATCAATGGTCTTGGACAGATCAATCATGTAGCCAAGATAGATACTAATGTGTCTGACCGTAGAGGTTTCATGTGTGGTATCTCTCCCAACTTCATTCACTCACAAGATGCAGCTCACATGAGCCTAGTCATACACCAGTTCGAGGGTGACTTCGGAGCTGTCCATGATAGCTTCAGCACTCACGCATCAGATGTAGAAGAACTACTTACAATAACCAAGGGTGTCTTCATAGATATGTACAATGAGGATAACTATTTCAATAACATTCAAGCTAGAATAGAAGCCACGGCTACTCAGCCAGAGCTAGGTAGCTTGAACATAAAAGATGTAGAGAAGTCAGACTACTTCTTTGCATAAGGAGAATTACATGGACAAGAATACAAACTTTAACGTACTAGCACTACAAGGTGCGGACATTGATGACATGGAATACATTGAGCAGTTCAACCTAGATCCCAAGTTAGCGTACACTCCGGGTATCAACGATGCGATGCTCGACACCATTCGTCAGGAGAACCTAGCGTTCTTCAGGTCAGAGGGTGACACTGAGAAGGAAGCACTCAGTAAAGCTAATGAGTACCACAGCACAGCCAAGGCAAGTATCAAACGTCTACTAAAGAACAAAGTCCACTAAGGGAACCCTCTATGAGTACTGTTAAGTTAGTAGCACTATCTAAACCATCAGTTATCACAGACTGTCACACTGCAAGCGACCTTGTTGCATACACAGCCCGTGTCAGTAACCCAGCTAATCAGAACAACCTAGGTACCGCACCTAAGTTAATTCAGTACTTGATAAGAGAGAATCATTGGTCTCCCTTTGAGATGGTACATATAACAATGGAGATCAACACCACTAGGGACATTGGTAGGCAGATACTACGTCACCGATCCTTTGCCTTTCAAGAGTTCAGCCAACGGTATGCTGTGAGTGAGACCTTTGAGAAACGTGATGGTAGACTACAGGATACAGTCAACAGACAAAACTCAATTGAATCAGATGACAAGATGTTGTCTGAGTCTTGGAACATGCTACAAATGGAAGTTATTAGTAAAGCTAAGGAAGCTTATAAGTGGGCATTGGATAGGGGAATTGCCAAGGAACAGGCGAGGGCAGTACTACCGGAAGGTAATACCCAGACCACCATGTACATGGCAGGGTCATTGAGATCTTGGATACACTACTGTGAACTACGTATGGCTAACGGTACTCAGAAGGAGCACATGGATGTGGCTAAGCAGTGCTGGAGTATCATAGGGTGTCACTTCCCTGATGTTGTTAAGGCTTTAGAGAAATAAAATAAGGGGAACCTAGGGCATTGCGCCTTGGGTTCCCCTATTTTTATGTATCAGATGTGATATATAAACCCCGTATTAGTGTGGTTTGATATCATTAATGAGCGTAGTATTGGTACACCTCACCCTTGAACTTCTTTATAAAACTTCGTATCCTACCTTTACCATCCTCAGCATTTTTCTTGATATTGACAAGCAACTCCTTTGTGTCTAAGGCCTGTTCCAACAACTTGTTAAAGTGCTGCACCTGTTTAGGTGTTGCTGTCTTTGATCCGAATCTAAAGCCAACATCAGTAGCCATCTTCTTCTTTATAGCCATAGCCATCCTTTCGGCTTTCTGGTTGATGTCTTCAATCGTACTGCCTCTGCCGGGATCTGTAGCTTCTGCTAACATATAAGCAAGGTTCTGTGGGAACTCAATAAGTACCCTTTCTCCTTCAAAATACTCAGGCCTTAGCACAGTTTCCGTCAAGTATCCCATCATCTGGAACTCTTCATTAATTCCAAGAGACACCTGTGCATCTGGTGCCATCTCAGAAAGCTTATCCTTCAAGGCAACTTCTGCTCTCTCTCTAGCACTTTCAAACTCCCCGAACACATCCCACTCCATAGTAGCTTTCATCCAGTTCTTATTAGTTTCCCTAACAATAACATCAAAACCATTGACATCGGTCTTAAACGCATCGTAGATTGGAAAGCTGTGTGGGTTACCATAGCTAGAATTGTTTAGACTAGCCATGGAGAAGCCAGTGTAAGTGGTAGCAACAACAGCAGCGTCTGTTGACTGTGCTGGTGTCACTACAGATGTGTTAGCTGCTTGCATACCTGTCCTGTTCTCAGGGCCAGATGGCCCCTCCACTACTTGAGTAGAGGCAGCAGTCCTACGTTCTGGACTGTAAGATTGTGCCTTAACTTGCCTACGCACACCCGCCTTGTTGGTCATCGAGTAAGGTATAGGTTCATTAGGTCTTGTAACAAAGCCACCCATCTCTAAGTCCATTCCAGCTGGGCCTACTATTGTTAATGGTAAGTCCGACAGTGCACTCAAGTACGCCACTGCTTTCATAGCAGCTCTGGCACGAATAGAATCCTCAGACACTACATCTTTCAAACCAGAAATATAAAACTCTAGTAACACAACACCTATCTGACTAGGGTCAGATTCCTGTCTTATCAATGCTTCATAGGCATCCTTAAAACCAACAAGGTTCCTATCCTCAAGTGCAGCAGCTCTCCTAGTTGCATCTTGAATTGCTTCTGCATCTAGCGCCTCTTGATATATCATCCCTGCAAACTCATTAAGAGTACCCTTGATACTCTGTAGTGCACGACCATAACCAAAAGTCATTGTGGTGTACTTGTTAAGATCCCTCTCAGAGAATAACCTACTTGCCACTGCTGTAAGGGATGCTGGTGCATCCGAATACACACCATAGTCTAAGCCTACAGTGTTTATGTTACCTAGCAAAGTCTCCTTAAGCTTGTCACGTATGTCTCCAGCATCTAACAGCATCTTGTTACCAACTCTTAGAACACCTGTGAGTAATGCCAACGCAAAATCACCAAGCATCATACCCATAGCTGCTAGTCCGTTAGTCTTACCATCAATGTAAGCATTGAACTGTGTTGCGTGAGGCTTCTTATTTATAATAACACTTTGATAGTACTTAGCAAAGTCCATAAGACCATCCATGTACAGCAAACCATCATCACCTGCCTTATCTATAGCACTAAGAAGCTCTGCATCCCTATCAGGATCAAGGGCAAGCTCGTTGAACTGTGGGAACGCTGGGTCTCTAAGGCCCGTCTTATCCTGAACAGCTTGATGTATTAAATCAGACTGTGCATTAGACATAGTAGCATCGAGAACTTCCTGTAATCTCTGACCCCACTTCCGCAACTGAGGAGTTGCTAAAGCCAATGCCTTATCACGTTCAGCTGGCAACATCATGTCAGCGCCGCTTACTAGGTGCATTGCATACATCTGCCTTAAGTTAACTTCCTGTCGAGAGTTAGGCTTTACAGTAACATAAGCAGGGTTAGCCAATGCAAACCTGACTAGCTTAGAACTTGTAGGATCTAATCCAGTCTGCTCTACAAAGATTCTACCAGTGCCTTGCATAGCCCATGTCAAATAGTTAACACCCTTCCTATCTTTAGCAAGAGCTTGATAGTACTGTGCAATACTGTTGCGAAGCTCACCCATTGCTTGTTGTGCGCTGTAAGGTTTATCCACAGTAGCTGCCGCCTCCTTAGCATTAAAAGCAGCCATCTTCTTTTTACCAAACCCCAAGATGTTAGCATAAACCTCCTGCTGTGGAGTAAGCCCCTGCCCCGGAGTCTGAGCTGCTGCAAGTGTTGGTAGTATAATACTTGTTATCAACTTAAGTCTTGCAGGTACAACAGCGTGTGGGATCTGGCTTAGGTTGAACATAGCCTCCTTGATTGTTCTATCACCTCTTATCTTCTTAACAGGCTTTATGAAGAACCTAGATATAGGTGACTTACCTTGTCCCTCTGGCAGTGGTGGTGTCTTGTAGGGTTCCACTGGGGGTCTGAAGAAGATGCTCTTCCTGAGCTTCTTACCAGCCGCTAGTTGGGCGATACCCAGAGGTGTCAGGTGGAACTGAACCTCACCTGTCTTACCTGTAGGTGACACCCGTCTCATTAACTCGGCACCCGGAGCACCTTTGTTGACGTTGTAGTACATCTCTAAGAACGCATCACCAAGCACAGTTGCTTGTTCATCAGAGATATCTGTAATACTATCTGGCCCACCCGTAAGGAGTTTCCACTCCCTGTTGATGTTCCTTCCAAGCTCCTTGTTCATAGAGCTTTTAACAAAGGGTTTCTCAAGAGCACCCATCTGTGTTTGCTCTCCAGTGTCAGAGAACATACGTGTCGCTGCATTCTCTACAGTGTCAACACCTTCCAGCTTATTCAACATGGTGTCTTCAGCAACAGCTGTTGCTACTGCAATGTAGTCAGGGTTATAACCTGTACCCCACTCAGGGGTGCTTGCATCAAATGCCTTGTGGTTATTAGCAATCACATCTGTAAGAACACTGAACCCCTTGTCGCCTTGGACACGGTTGCCCTCCATTGTTTGCTTTTCCATACCAAACTTATAACCACCATCACGAACAGCGTTGACGGCAGCTTTACCCCTGAGCCTAAACCCTTGATCAAGCTCCCCATCTCCTTCAGTGGCTTGCGTGATTTCCCAGTTGCCGCTTTCTTGAAAGAGCCGATTAGTGATATCACCGTATAGTTCGTTCTGCCTGTCCACTTCTTCTTCAACTGATAGTATCTTTTGCTCTTCATCTAGTTGACCTAAGAGACCAGCTTCTATTGCTTGTTGATCAGCCACAGGGTCTGAAACAGGTGCACCCTCAATTGCTTGAGGGGCATCTGCTGTTACGCCTTCAATAGGCGCAGTGGTTGGTTGTAGTACATTAGACTCTAAAGTCTCTGAGGGTGTGTCTAGTAGTGTACTGAGATCCATCTCTTGTTGTTCAGTCACAGCTGGTGCTGCTGTTTGTTGTGTTCTTATATTAACTCTAGCCATTCTGTTCTCCTATATCTCCCAGTCATTCTTATTCTTACCAGTTATAGCATCCCTAACTTTGTGTCGGAGTGCAGTGAATGGCCCTATTGGTGTGGCCTTAAGTAGTTTGTTAACGCCCATATCTGTATCTTGTTGTATGAGGTCAGCAACACCACCTGCCATACTTGTTATAGAGCTTAGTACAGGTGCTTGACCTACAACTTCACCTGCTGCCCACTCACCTATGTTGTCAGTTCTGCTCTGGTAGATTGGGAAGACTGTGTTGATCACCCTCTCACCTGTGCCTAAGAGACCTGATGAGTTAATAGCTCGTCTACCTTTCTCGAAGTCATCGAGGTAAGGGTTCTCACCACCAAACTTCAAGCGGTCTTTAAGCTCTTGAGATGCAAAGCCCATGGCAATCATCAGCACCATCATAGAGAAAGCTTGATATGTCATCTCTGGACTACCACGTTTAATGTACTCACCCCATAGCTTGGGTATGAATGTTGATTGAAACACTGATATGAAACCTTGGAACTGTGTGAACAGAGCGAACCTTGGATCTTGGTAGATCAAGGGACGGTTAGCTGCACCGGGCATCATAATAGCATCGTTGATAAAGTTTGTTGTAGCGACTTGAGTTAAGTCTTTCAACCTTGCCAACTCTGCTTCAGTTGCCGTATCAAGTTTCACCTTGAGACCAAGTATAGTTAACTCATTGATCTTACCAGTGTCTAGTCCAAGATTACGGAGATGCTCATAGGCTTCTTCAACAGCATTAGTTAAAGGGTATCCCTCAGGGTGACCACTTATTGTCTCTAGGTGGTTGAACATGTAGTCCCATGCAATACCTGCACGGATAGCACGAGTCATCTGTGTCCACCCTTGCAAACCATTCCACTTAAAGAACACTGAGAGTAAGTTCTGACGCAGTGCATTGGTTTCAGTAACACCTGTCTTAGATGCTGCACCAACCTGACTATCAAAGTAGCCTAGCTCACGCAACTGCTTCATAGCTGCTGACTCTCTATTAGTGAAGTGCTTCCTTGTGACAACAGATGCTAGCTCACCACCAGCATTATAGAACATGTTAGCAAGTTCTTTACCCATTGTCTTAATACCACCCTTACCAAAGATCTGCTCATTAGAAAGACCCTTCATAGTTAATGATAGTTCTACAAGAGAGCTTACAGTAGCTAGGGGTAGGCCTACAAATACCATGTAGGTGATGAAGTTCTTCTGGATCTTCTGAATCAACTTACCGAACTCTGAGGTAGCTCTCTTGTAGTTACCAGACTCAGCATCGAGGTAATCCCTCATCTGTCTGGCCAGCTTATCAATGTCAGCTTGGGGCACACCCTCAGCTTTAGCCTCTTCAAGTAGTTGGTTGATGACATTACCATTGATACCTACATACTTTTGGTATCCTTGGAACCTAGCAGCTGACTTAGCAGCGTAGTCTACGTTAGCAAAGAAGTCTCTCTCCATGAAGTTAGCAAACTTCTTATTCTGAGCTAACCCTAGGCTACGTGACCTGTGTGATCCCGGTATAGGAGTACCTTTAGTTACAGAGAATGCACCATCACCATCGAGCAGACCATCAATGTCAGCCTTTAAAGGGTTGTCTAAGATGTTCTCTACGATCTCATTAGCTGCCTTGTCAGAGAGGTTGTACTCTTCCTTAAGCAACACCTTAAACTTAACTGGCTCTCTTGCAACAGCAGCCTTGTCTAAAGTCTTAAAGGTAGCAAGGTAGTTCTTAACCTTACCCAACTTACCACCAGCTTCTTCATAGTACTTACTCTGATCTTCATACATTGCTTGAGCAGTCTTCTCAGCATTCTCCAGAACCTTCTTGTACTCCTGAGCAAGGTTAGGGTCTATCTTCTGATCACCTTTACGCTTTGCATTTATCTCATTGATAACATCAGGTACCTTACTGTAGTCTGGATTACCATCCTTATCAACAGCAGCTTGACCTATCTCATAGAGATCATCACTAATCCTACCCCTGTCTTTAGTGCTCACCCGTCTACCAGAGTTTAACTTAGCGTAGATCTCAGTAGAATCACCTACCATATTCTCATACTTGGATGCAAGGTTAGCCTTGAACTCCTCAAAAGAAGCACCAGAGAATGTCTTCTGTAGATTACCACCAAACATATCTGCTAGTTTCCTAACAGCTCTTGACTGTGACTTCAAGGTTTCTGTAAAGGCATTACGAGTGGAGCCTCTCCATAGTCCGGGGATCTCAGTCACACCTTTCCATAAGAGATCACTCAGGTTCTTAACCTCAGCAGCCATATCACCACGAGCACCTTTGTCTCCAAAGCTATCAGTGGCGTTAGTCTGTTCTTTAGCCTTAACCCTAGCCTCATCAGCATTCTCTTCATTGGTAGCAATCTTCCCATACTTGGCTAGCTCTTCTTGTGCACGAGTGCCTGAGTCAGAGACACCTGATCCATCTGCTGTACTACCAGCCCAGATAGCTTGCTCTGTCTTGGCTTGATCCCAAAGACTACCAGCACTGCTAAATGCACCACCGATAGAGCCACCAGCTACAGCAGCAGAGATCATTCGATCAGCTGCATCAGTAAAGTTAAAGCTGTCGTCCTTAAGATGAGCAGCAGTGTACCCTATAAACTCCTGTATTGCCTCTGTAGCTGCTTCACTAGTTCCGCTAATACCAACACCCTTGAGGATTTCTCCAATGCGCTCACGGCTTCTTATCTGCCCTTTAACAAGGTCTGCCATTTCAGTTGACACCTTAGCAAGCTCTATCTTAGTCATGTTAGCAATGTCTTCAGGTGACCTGCCTAGTCTGATCAACTCTTCTTTACCCTTCTTAAGGATCTCTTTAGGAGTTCCCATCTTGCCAAAAGAGTTTAATAGGAACTTACCACCTGCAATATCAATGACACCCTGCATAACACCACCAGTTAAGGCTAGTGAGGCTGACTTAGCATCATCAGCTTGCTCATTCCAGATAGCTCCAGTGTACAGAGAAGCTGGTACTGCTAATGAAGCACCCATTGTAGGGCCAGCAGCTGCGATAGAGGCCATTGTAGTTGCCATGTAAGGCAGTGACATAGCTACGTTGTTAGCTACGAACTCGAAGGCATCTCCTGCATCTTCAACTTCTTTATAATCCAGTAGGACTTGAGCACGTTGAGACATCTCATCACCTGCACGGTACACCCCTGATTCACCCCAGTTCTCAAGCTCTTCAAGACCCAGAGAGTTACCTATCATAGAAGCCATACCATAACCTGCTTCCTTAACACCCACTAGTGCGCTACCGAAGGCACTACTGAATGGGCTGTAGGCACGATTCATAATGTCCCTATCATTGCTTCTATACTTAACAATGTCTGACAAGTAAGCATCAGGGTTCCTTGCGTACTCTGCTTCGTTAAGAGCCATTTCTTTAAACACTGTAGGATCATAGCCCTCTGACACCATGGCTTGGTTTATATCTGATGCAAGAGCATCGTACTTCTCTTGGTTAGGGTCATTGTAATCTGATGAAGACCTAAGGAGCTTTCCAAACATCACGGACTCTAGTTGATCTGCTGTAACACCTTCAACGGGCTGGAAGATATCTGCTATCATCATTTGCTCGCCAACATCTCTACCTTGAGAGTCTATTAGTCTACCTGTCTTACGACCACCGGCTGCGGCAACATCCATATCTCGGATATAGAAGGGGCCATTCTCTTGAATGAATTTGTTAAAGGCCTTTAGTGACCCAGTACCTCCTGCGGTTCCCGGTTTGTATGTAGCCCCTCCTGTTTCATCTCCAATCAACTTGCTCACTTCTGGCGCATCGAACCCTTGAACCCTATAACGGTTACCATCAGCTCCTTCAAATGTATCAACATCAAACATTTGAGTGATTGGTATTAACCCTTGTAAGTTCTCTGGCAGTTCAGATGCACTAACCACCGAGGGATCAACCCCAGTGGTTATTGCGGAAGGAGTATCAAGCAGTTTATTTAAGTCCATACTTGTACCTCAATTTGTTTATTATAATCTAAGTTCTTTGTACTTAGGAACCCATTTGTCTTTATCAACTACGTGTTCCCTTAGCTTAAGGTACTCTAAGAAACCATTGTTGTCACCAGTAGCTAGCCTTTCAAATCTCTCACGATCTTCCTTTGGACGGGCCATGTACCCATGCTCGTATGCTGCCTTTAGCATCTCACCCTTCATAACAGCCGTTCGTCCTTTAAGCATATCCAGTGTTGAGAGTACTTGGTCTGAAGTAGTTGCAGGAACTCGGTTACCATCTGGTTTAACAAAGATGTCCTTGTTCAGCTGCCTAACAATACCATCCGTTATTGCAAGCTCAGTTAAGTTTCTGTCTGATATACCTTTATTGTTAAGATCCTTCTTCCCTTGTATTACACTTTGGAATATATAATCAGCTAGCTTATTCATCTCAGTAGTGTGAAGGTTGTTCTTCATAGCATACTGAGTTATGGCTTGAGTAGCTTCTGGAATGTTAAAGACCGTTTGACCCTCGCCCTGTGCCATGTCATTCTCTAACTCAAACTTAGCAAGCTTACTCTTAAAAATAGGTGTCATTCTATCTTCATCTGTACTCAGGCGTTTATTATATTCATCAGCCTTAAGAAGATTCTTAGTGTCAATAGCATTATTCTCCCTATCAACTAAAACCTTCTTGCCCATCTCATCCTCAGCTACACGAAGGTCTAACCGTATTCCAGTCTTAGGGTCAATCCAGTACTCAGTTTCATTCGTATAAGTCAGTGTCTTTATAAGCGCAAGATCATTAAGGTTACCAGTGTCTTTAAACTTAGTGATACTCTCAGGGGTGTACTTGCCAACTGCTTTGTTAGCAATAGCTAGCTTGTCTTCAATACCCTTACCGTATCTCTTAGCTACAAAGTTCAATGAACCTTCGTGACCATAGCCAAGTGCTCGTGATCCAAGGTATAAAGTTGCTGCTTCAGAGAGAGCACCCTTGTCTAGTATAGTGCCAAAGCCTTCCTTGAAGAAGTCCTTAACCTTATCCCATGCAGATGGTTCTTTGGTTTCATCAACACCTTCACCTTCAGGGGTCTTAACTTCTTTAGCTTTGTTACCTGCATCAATCAAGCCGCTAATGGTAGGGTCATCATCTTTAGGCTCTTCACTCTCAGAAACTGCTATACCCGCTTCTAAAGCATCTGCTCGTTCATTTAAACCAGCCACCCTAAGGTCTTGTACTCTTTGCTGTTTAGCTTTAAGCTCCCCTTCTGCATCGGTAATCTTTTTTTGAGAAGACCTTTCCAGTGACGAATCAAGCCTCCGTTGACGTTCATTAACATCTTCAATATCTGACTGAATGTCTTTAACACCTCGACTTAATAAACCTCCAGTCCCTGTGCCCTCTATAAGTTCTGTTTCAAGAGAGGCTCTGTCCCTATCTATTTTTGCTTGAATCTCATCTTTGTTTTCTAACATACCTATATCGTTAGTACCTTGGGGGTCTCCATAGTAGCTTGGAGGCGGTGCTTTAAATAGAGAAGGAACATATCCCGGTATTGCTGCAAGCGCATCTATAATAGATTTACTTCCGGGAATCTTAGCTAAGAACTCATCTTGTGTTAAGTTATCCCCACGAACACTAGGGGGCAGACGCTTGTCCCTGTTGTACTCCTCTTCAGCCTTAGCTATTCTTATTCTGTTAGCTGCTTCTAGTTTTGCTTGCTCTTCTCTAGCTGCTACAGGATCATAACCAGTCTTGGCTCTGTTTGCAGCATCTACAGCTAGCGTTGCATCTGACAAGGGAGCATTCGTACCACCTAGGTAAGTACCTGCTCTCTTAAGACCAGCAGAGATGTTGTTGCCAACGTCTAAACCACCTTGGACAAGAGCACTAATTGGGACACTGCCTTCTGTTCTCTCTAAGAGGTTACGGTAATCTGTACCCGTTAGGTCTACGGTCATGTTTCCCCCAACAGGAATGTTCCTAGTGACACGAGTAGCATCTTGATACTGGGGACTCTGGTTCTTCAACAACTGACGAAGGTCTTCAGGAGTCACGCCCAGCTCAAGTGCTTGCGTGACGAGGTCATACTCACCCACACCACCACCATCAGCTTTATACTCAGGGATACTACCACCTTGCTGTCGTTGCACAGCTCTACCTGCGTTATTCATTTCTTCTATCTGAGGCTCAAACATTCTCGTAGCCTCTGCATTCATTACAAACTCACCCGGGGTTAACCAAGCGGGCACTGTGTCGGTACCCTTGGGGCCACCGGGGTGCTGCTGTGGGATGTCCTGCATTGCTGGAACACCCATACCTCCAAGGAACTGCTCAACGAGTTGGGAAGCTGCGCCTCCCTCTCCGAACTCAATAGACACTTGAGCACCATGTCTATCTTTGTGCATAATCTTTTTAATACTCATCTGTATCTCCTA
>JAAHTG010000985.1_pt3 | contig 16333 bp, 12 predicted proteins | sample 6116081 | NCBI WGS metagenome assembly JAAHTG01 (sample SAMN13939989, study PRJNA603662) | sponge metagenome | isolation source: marine sponge | host: Mycale hentscheli | place: New Zealand | collected 2005 | reverse complement strand
CAGAAAAAAGAAGCAGCATTAATAATTCAAAATGAAAAAAATATTAGTGGAATAACGCAAGAACAAAGCAAACTAACAACACAACAAGAAAAAGTAAACATAGCACGAAAAGAAACAGTAACACAAGCTAATAAAGCTAAAAAATCTTTGAGTGATTTAGAAAAGATTGAAAAAAAATTAGCAGATTCAACAGGAGCAGAAGTACAAGAATTAGCAAAGTTACGTTTACAATTATCAGAAGCAAACAAACAAACTAAATTAAACGCAAAGGAATCATTAGGATTAGTTAATGCTTATGATAAATTAGCAAAAGAAACAGCAGAAGCAAAAAGAGAAGCAAAAAATTTAGGTGCAACATTAGGAAAAGAAAGTTTAGAATTTAAAGCAGCTGCAAAACGTGCCAATGATTTAAATCAAGAATTAAAAGATATTGATTCAAATGTTGGAGATTTTCAAAGGAATGTGGGTAATTATTCATCTGCATTAGATGGAGTAAAAGAAGGTTTTAGTAGTGTATTAGAATTTGCAACACCAGCAGGTTTAGCGTTGGCAGGTGTAGCATTAGCAATTGAAGGTATTGGAGCATTAGCAGAAACAATATCAGAAACAAATGAACAAATTAAATTAACATCTTCATTAACAGGATTAGTTGGTAGTGAATTAGATATATTGACATCACAAATTCGTAGTACATCAAAAGTTTTTGACAAAGACTATAAAGAAGTTTTAAATACTGTAAATCAAATTACTAAAGAATTTGGTATAGAAGGAAGTGAAGCTATTGAACTTATTAATTTAGGATTTGCAAGAGGTGCAGATATTAATGATAATTATTTAGACCAATTAAGGGAGTTTGCTCCACAATTTACAGCAGCAGGACTAAGTGCAAAAGATTTATTTGATGCAGCAGCTATATCATCTCAACAAGGATTTTTAGATAATAAATTCTTAGATACTATTAAAGAAAGTGGATTACGATTAAGAGAATTAACAAAAGCACAACAAGATGCATTGGCTCCATTAGGTCAATCAAGAATAGATGCTATTAAAACTCAAATTGAATTAGGTAAAAGTTTTGATGCTACAAAGTTAGTTGCAAAAGGATTAAGTGAAGTAGGACTAACAGCTTCACAAACTCAAACCATTTTTGCAGATGTATTTGGTGGTGCTGGTGAGGATTTAGGAATTAGAGGTATTAAAGCGTTAGGAGAATTTGATAAACTACAAAAAGAAATTAATGAAAATCTAACAGAGCAGCAAAAAAGACAATTAAAAGTATTAGAAGTTGAACAAGAATTATCAAAGGTAGAAGTAGAGTTAGCAAGCGCATTTAAAAATAGTGGAAATGAATTAGCATTATTAGGTAAACAATTACAAATATTAGGACTTGAGAGTTTAGTATTTTTAATTGATGAATTAAAAACAGCTTTTAATGAATTAGCAGAACCATTTAATGAAGTAGTAGCAGAAGTTGAAGAATTAAAAGAAGAATTTGGAGGTGCTGGTGATGGTGTATTAGATTTTATTAAAAAGTTTAATCCATTAACATTTGCAATTGAACAGTTTTCTAATTCAATCAAAGGTGGTTTACTTATTTTAAAGTTATTATTTTCATTCATAAATGATTCAATTGATACTGTTAAAATTTTGGCTAATTCTTTTGTAGATTTTGCAACATCATTTGATTTTGTAAATGTAGCTATTGAAAAAACAAAAAGTATTTATACATCTTTTTTATCTGTTATTGCAGATACTCCAAAGTTTTTTAATGGTTTAAAAGAAGCAGGTAAACAATCATTTACAGAAATTGCAAAGATTGCAAAACAAACATTAACAGGAACAAAGGATTTAATATTAGCCTTGTTTAGTTTTGATGTTGCAACTATTAAAACAGCTTTTAACAAATCTATTCCTAAATTTACAGAAAGTGGTGCAGAAGTAGCAGAAGCATTTAAACGTGGTTTTAATTCAGTTGATGTTGTAGAAGTTGATGATAAGAAAGTAGAGGAGCAAACGAAAAAAACAGCAGATAAGATTGAAAAAGAAACAGCAGCAGTAACAAAAGAGAAAACTAAGAAACAACAAGATGAAAGATTAAAACAAATCAGTGATGCAGCTAAAAAAGAACAATTACAAGCAATTGAAAATAGAAATAACAATCTAATTGATGAACAAGAATATCAAGATGAATTATTATTAATTGAAGTTGGTAGAATTGAAAATGAAATAGAATTAAGAAAAGCAGCAGGATTAGAAACAATTGACCAGGAAAAAGCATTACAACAAATAATGTTAGATGAAAAGAAAAAAGGAGAGCAACAAGGGTTGAAGGATCAAGAAACTGCAAACAAAAATTCTTTAGAAGCAGATAAAAAAGCAGCAGCAAATAAAAAGAAATTAAAGCAACAAGAAGATAAAGATGAAGCAGAACGTAAGAAAAAACAACAAGAAACATTAAGTGATCCAATTGTACAAGCTGGTTTAGATGGATTAGAAACACAAATAGAGAATCAATTATTATTAGCAGGTGTACAAGCCTTTAGAAGTTCAATAGAACAAGGTAAAACAGTAGAAGAAGCAACATTAGATGGTACAAAGGCAGTTGCAGCAGCACAAGTATTTAAAAGTTTATCAAAGGGTTTTCATGATGGTGGATATACTGGAGATGGAAATGAATACGATACAGCAGGAGTAGTACACAAAGGCGAATTTGTTAATACAAAAAAACAAACATCTAAATATAGCATGAAGGGTTGGAAAGCAACAGATTTTGATGATGCAGTATCAACAGGTTATTTTAGACAATTTGAAGATGTTAATAGTAAAATATTTGATGAAACGAACTTAAATAAACAAATTATTATTAATAATAATAATGATAAAGTTGTACAAGCAATTAAAAATATTCCACAACTTGATATGAGTTTTGTAGGTAAAGATTTACAACAAAGAGTAAAAGAAGGTAATTTAATCAAGACAACAAAATATAAAAGCAGCGTTAGATGATAGATTTTAATAATTTAGGTATTGACATTGAAAAAATGATGAAAGATGTAAAAGACATGGGTAATACTCATGTCACTTTTACTAATGCAGGTGTACAAATAAAAAAAGATGATATTTCAACTGCTTGTGAAGTAATTGAAAATGATATTAAAAAAATTATTGTAACTTTGAAAAATGGAAAAGAAATAATATTAGATAATACATCTTTTTTTGAGTATCAAAAAGAATTTAATAAATAATTATGCCAACAACTGCAACATTAGATAATAGCTTTTTAGCTGAACTTTTAAATGGAGATGAATTAGAATTAGATTTATCATTTGATAACTTTTCTCCTAATCCTTCTTTTGTATCTGAATTTGTAATGCAGTTTGTTTGTACTGCTAATAATGATCCAATTAATTTTTTTAATGATTGGGTTGAGCAGCATTCAATTATTAAAGATGTACCATGTACTTTAAATACAGATGATTTTACTTTACCTGGTAATGCTAAACTTTCAAGTTCCAGGAATGCATTTATTTTTGATCAAGGGCAAAAAACACAATACAATATTTTGTTTGAACCTTTTGTAAATAACTTTTTTGAAAAAGCTAAAAATAAAAATCTAAATACCTTCATTACAAATGATGATTTAGTGATTGTTAGATATATCACAGAAAGAAACAATCCAATAGAAGATATTGTAATATTACAAGCATTAACACAATCATCTATCATTTTAGCACAAACAGCATATAATACAGCAGATGCAATAAAAGAGATTGTTAGTACAGGTTTTGATACTCCATCTGCTATTATTAAATCTGTTTTAAAAATAGCAATGAATTTAATTTATTTAGCAGCAGTATTATTTGCGTTAAATGAATTATTAAAATCTATATCAGAACTTTTATTTGATAAGCCTAAACAATTATTTGCACTTGATGTTTGGAGTACATTACAAAAAGGTTGTGCATCATTAGGATATGAATTAGATACAACATTAAAAAATATATATCCAAATCTTACAATTTTAACATCAACAACAACACCTGGAGAAGTTACAGGAACACCAAAAAACAATGGTGTACCATCATACTCTTTAATAGAATTATTTGAAAGAATTGGTTTAATGTTTAATGCAAAAACCAAAATATTTAATGGTGTTGTAAAATTTGAAGATATCATATTTTTTGAGAATAATCCAAGTGATATACAATTAAGTGATTTATACAATAATGGATCAAATGTTTTTAATTTTGAGGATTTACCAGAAACAATAAATGTTGAATATCAAAAAGTAGCAGCAGATAACAATTTTAAAAATAATCGTTATACTGTATCTTATTCACCTAACTTTGCAGAAAAAAAACTATTTGGAGTTGAAAGTGAAATAGATGTTAAAATACCTTTTGCATTATCACCACGAAAAACATCACAAAATTCTGTTGAAAAAATATTTAATTCAATCTTTGATGTGTTATTAGGTTTAAATAAATCTTATAAAGTACAAATAGGTGAAAGAATAGGATTTATTAAATTACAACAAAACATAGTACCAACAGATTTAATATTTATTCGTGATGGTGATAAAGTATTTGCAGATTCTGATAGAATATTACAAGCACAATCATTATTTGATAATCACTACGATAATGAAAGCCCAATAAATAAACAATTTGTTACGGTTACTGGTCGTGATAGAGATCCAATTTGTACTGTTACTACTGCACAATTAGTTAGAAATAATGTAATAAAAGATGCACAAGGGCGAACTATTATAGCAACAAAAAACATTAAAAGTGCGAGAGATGGATTTTATGATATTGAATATAAAAGAAGGTTAAAACCAAATGATTTTGGATTTTTTCCTGCATCTTTAATTGAAACACAAACAACAAGTGTAAATAATATTTAAAAATGGGTTTAAGATTAGATATAACAATAAAAAAATTAGTTGCTGGTAATAGTTTTACAATTGCTACATTGGGAAGTGTTGGTACTTATCAAACTGATATTATAGCATCTACCAATATACCAACATCTACACAAGTACAAGCAACTGATGATTTTATACCATCAACAGATATTTTAAAAGAATCAATTGATCGTGTTTCAATTGCAATATCACGTATTCCTAAAGTTGTTAGTGTTACATCTAATCAAACTGTAATTAGTATTACTTTCATTGATGCAGTAACAGATGTTACATTTTCAGAAACTGACACAGCTAATATTAGAGGTGTACAAAAGATTTTGGATAATGGTACTGTAACAACTTTTAATACTCCATTTGTAACTAATATAACTGTAACATCTGTAAATCATACATTACCTGCATTTGGATTCCCTGCACTTACTAATCCATTTGGTAATATGGGTGATTTATTAGAAACAACCATTTTATTTACTGCATCTGATGTATTTAATATATGCAATTTTTATTATGGTTGGGTGGATAATGATACAACGATTTATCCTAATCCTAATAATTTTCAAATAGATGTAGGGAATTTTGAAGATATTAGAACAGGTACATTCCAAAAGTTTACAGGAGATACAACAACATTTAATGCAGTTGCTCCATTACAAGGTAATAAAGTAGTATCAGTTAATTTAACAGATTTAGGTGGGAATAATTATAGTTTAGTCATTGATCACTATGTACCAATTTTTCCACAAGATTTATCTAATAATTTTCCAGAACAGATTACAACATCATTAAAAATGGTGTTTCAAATTGATTTGTTACAAGATTTAATAAATACTGATCAACTTGAAAGTACATCAAAACAAAATCTATCATCATTTTTAGGTTTAGGTAATGTAGGATATTTAAATGAAGTTTATAGAACTGGACAACAATTTTATAAATTAAATTCTATTAATTGGAATAATCCAACAAATCAATTAAATGCAGGTGCAGATGTAGAAGGAACAATTGTAATTGAAAGATTAAACGGTAACTTTAGTGCATTATTTAATGGAATAATTAATTACTCAAAAGTAACAGATGTTTTTGATCAAGAATTAACACAATTAGAAAATTTAAAATTAAATAATTTACTTTTTTCTTTTGATGGTACACCTTCGAGTGGTTCTGTATTTGATAATGTTAGTGTTTCTTTTTCTGGTAATTTAGCAACAATTACATTTACTGTTTTAGCTACTACGATACAAGACAATTATTTTTTATGGTTAAATATACATGATGGAGTAACAACATATGCTAATCAAAATATTTTAGTACAATTTGGAACGGTTGCAAGTTTAGCAGATGAAAGTGTTGTAGATTTTGGTACATATCCAGGTGCATTAATTAGTGAATACAATTATGACATGCACTATACAGATGATGTAGCAAATTCATTTAATCAAACTAAATCTTTTGTTGATGATATTGTATTAAGTAGATTTAGGGTTGTTAATTCAGATGTTGTAAATACTTTAATTAATAGTTTCACAGTACGAATAAAACAAGATAATAATGTATTAGAAACATTTAATATTAATGTTGATGATTTACCATATTCATTAGATAGAAATTATAATCTATTACCAACAGATGCACGTAGATTTATTACAATAGAAGATGATGGATTAGGAAATTATGATATTGTTTATCCATTTAAAATTTTGGAACAATGGATTAGTGAAGGAATAGTACAAGAAACATTAGTAAATTGTACACAAACAAATGCAATTGGAGATATTGATTTTGTAAATAATTTTATTAGTCCAGATTTTGGATTAGGAAATTATAACCAAACAAAAAATACATTTGCAGAACCACAAGTAGTTTCACCACCTTCTAAAATCCAATATTTTGATGAAGCAGGATTAATTGAAACAGGTTCAATATTATTAAAGGAAAAAACATTATTAATTGCTACCTTTGAAGAAAGTAATTTAAATGATTTACTTTGTTTACCTGCTGCACCATATACATATTTGAATAATGATTATGTAGTGAACTATTTAACAGGATATTTTGGTTTAGAAGTGAACGGACAATATTTTAGATTTCATAATTTAAAAGATAATAAGGAATCTATGTTTGAACAAATTATAGGAGTAGATTATTATCCAACTTTAGAAAGAACAGATATTAAAACTGCTACTTTAAAAGCGTACATTGATCCAGATAAATTAAAAGCATTAGTAGGTGCAGATTTTGATTGTATTCAAATCACAGCACGTTTAGATAAAATTGGGCAGGTTTCACCAATTGTTCCAAAGGCTTATAAAAATAGTGCTTATTCAAATGGTTATAGTTAAAAAAATATATTATGGCAAAAAAAAATAGAGTAGATTTAAACGCAGTAATACAAGCAAATTTACCAGATAATAATACTGATTTTATTACGCCTGCATTAGATCGTGAAGTAGAAATTGATGAAGTTGATTCATGTTTTAATTTAGAAGATGATACAGCAACTGATGTTAATTATACACCATCAACACCGGCAGAATGGAATCCAGAGGGAGCGCCAACAGAAGTAAAAGGTGGTTTAGATATATTAGCAGCAAGAACTGGAACAAATCCAAGTAATGATATTGCTTATGTTTCAGATAGTGGAAATGATACAATAGCACAAGTTGGTAATCCTTTAAAACCTTTTGCAACTTTTAACGTTGCATTAAATGCTTTACCTTCAAGTAATTGTGTATTAAAGGCTTTGGGTGGAACCTATACAGAAGACATCATTTTAAATCTTAGCACCTCAAAAAGTAAATTTGCTTTAATATTGGAGGGTGTTACTATTAATGGCAGAATTTCTATATCCTCAACTAATTCAGATATTTGTATTTTTTTAAATGGTAGTACGATAACATCAAACACAACTTTATCAACCTTACAAATATCTTGTTTGACTGGGAATAATTTTATTTACGGGGGTACTGTTATAAATACCAACGGAACGGGGTCATGTTTAGGTGGTTCAAATTCTGGTGTAAAAAATGTTATAGGAACTAAATTTGAAGGTCAAAATAATTGTTGTTTTAATTGTTTTACTTTTAATTTTGTAAAATGTAATTTTAGTTCACAGTCTATATGTATTTTTAGAACAAATAATTCTGAGTTTTATGATTGCAATATTATTTCAGCAACTAACAACGCTTTTAGAAGCCAAAACACATCATGTAAATTATATAATTGTTTTATTCAAGGGGGTAACAATGGCATACAAGGAGAAAACAGTTTAATAGGATATTTCAATAATTGCAGAATAGAGGGTTTGAGTGGTTCATCTATGACAATAGGATCTACCCCAAATGAATTATTTTTTAAAGACTGTGATTTAATAGGCTCAACAGATTGCATAACATACATTAATAATATTTCAAGATTAGCAACGACAAATCATATATTTCAGAATTGTAAAATGTACGCTGGTACTGGAAATATATTTAATGAAGGGACTTATGCAGCTGGTGACTTAGGGAATACTCAAGTAATAAATTGTATTTACAATAAATCTTTTACTCCAGGAGTCGCACCACAAAAGATTTTTGAATACAATAAAACAGAAATAATAGGATTACAAGAACCTTTAAAATAAATAAAGATATGAGTTTAAAGATAACAGACGCAAACGGTTTTAAAATTGGAGGGGTTGCAAATCCTTCTATTACAGATATTTATGTTCGTGTTTTGCCTAATTTGCAAAAAGAAAACCAACTAAATGAAACAGAAATTGAAGTAAATTCTCAAGCAAAAACAACCATTTTAGGAGGGCGTTTTGATGCAGCTATACAAGTTGAGGGAATTAGTCCTATTTATTGGTTAAAATATGATTCTGATGTTGTAGATATGAATGCACAATATTTAGAATTAGAAGAAGATTTAAAAGCAATTTTAGAAGAAACACAACCAGATTGGACAATTGTAATTGAAAATTTAGGAGTATAAATAATTATTATGGCAACATTCAAATTTACAGGACAAGATTTTATAGAATTTTATGGGACTAATGTATTAAATAGTTGTGTAAAAATTGGTAATGGTGCATTAGCAACTCAAATTTTAGGTTTAGTTCCATGTCAAACTGAAAATTTAGATTGTTATTCTAATTGTTATACTATGCCTGTTTTTGATGGAGATTTTAATAGTTTTCTATTTGAATTTGTACCATCAATCACTAATGCAGATTTTAGATTATATAAACAAGTTGGTAATAGTTTTAACCAAATTGCAGTATTAAGTGCAGCAGAAGGTGAAATATTTAATATTGGTGATATTCCAGAATATTTAAACTATGCAGGATATGTATTAGATTGGGAAAAAGTTATTAACTTGTATGGTGAAGGGGTTTATAAATTCGTTGTATTTGATTCTGTAAATCCTTTGTTATCATATCCATTTAGGTTAAAAACATCTACTTGTGATAGTATGAATGGAACTGCTAAAATAGAGGTAATACAAAGGGGTTTATATGCCAATTACAACTATAAAAAACAAGATGGTAATATTAAAACATTTGATGTACAAGCAATTGACTGGTTTGATTCAGTACGATTAAATGCTAAAATAGTACCAACAACATTAACGCAAGAAATAGAATCAATTAAATATGCAAATGATCGTGAAGAAACATTTTTTAATCAAGGATTCCAAAACTATGATTTTAATGTTTTTGAATGTGATTATGAACTATTTAAAAGATTTTTGCATTTTGCAACAAAGGGAAAAGATATTAGAATAAGTAACTATAATTTAGATGCTGAAACAGAATTAATTGGTGTTAATGTTGTTTCAACAGGTGAAAGTGAAAGCACTAAATTTCCTAAAAATAAATTGCTTTATCAAATCTCTGTTAAATTCAAAGATGAATTTTTAGATAAATATAGAGCATGTTAATTAAATTAAAAGTTTAACGTTAAATTTATATATTATGTCAGATTTTATTTGTCCATGTCCATTACCAGCAGCTATACCATCAATTGGTGAAGTTGATTGTAAAGAAGCGTTTGGTTTAGTTGGTAAATTGGCTTTTCAAAGGTTAGGTAATCCATTTACGGATATTACATTACAGGCAGAATGGGACGCAGCATTAGCAGCAGTAGATGCAACAAAAATTGCATTAACACCATTAACATTAGATTCACAAGAATTTCCAAGTTCTACAACAATTACAGTTGGTGGTGATGATAACACAACATTTGATGGAGCGCCAATTATTGTTGGTGAAACTTCAATTACTGCTACTTTTATCATTCGTGATCTACCAATTGCAGCATATAAAGAATTAAAAGCATTTACATGTGAAATTGCAGGTGGTACAGGAGTTTATTTATTAGGTAATAACTTTGTTATTAGTGATGAAAATGATGCAGCAATTAAAGCGTCAAGTTTCTTCATTGGTACACCATTATTAGGTGGTCGTACTGAAACTAATAATTACCCAATTACAATTGTTTTTCCTGCTGGTTGGTGGGATACTGCAAAGTTTAATGCAATTGATACATTTAATCCAATGGATTTAGTAAATCCATAATAATAATGGGGGGTTTTTCCCCCTTATTTTTTAACTTTGTATATTAATTAAAAAAAGCATGAGCCAATTAACATTAAATCAAGTAAAAGAAGTAATAAAAAATCCTTATCAAAGTGGTTATATAAAAGATGCTATAAAATTACAAGAAAGGTTAAAACTTCATCTTGAAAAAAGTGTTGATATGCCAAATTGGAATAATGCCTACATATCATATTTATCATGGGTAGAGGGCATTTTGAACAATAACAAAAAATTTGAATTATTTAAAAGATTACAAGCAGTTCCATTAGATACTGTTGGTTTTACCCAATCTATTATTTCACAATACAAAAAACGAATTAAAACTGCTAATCCAAAAAAAGTAATGAATTTTAAAGATGTAAAAAATCAAGACGATTATTCACGTTTTTTAAAAAGATATTCCAAATTTTGGGAAACAGCAGGATTTGAAGAGTTCCAAACTAATATTTGTTCTTTTGTTGTAGTTGATACTCCAGAAGTTCAATTAACAGATTTACCAGAACCTTATTTTTATTTCGTAAATGTTTGTAATGTTATTGGAGCAGACATAGAAAGAAATGGCAAAATTGAGTGGGTTATTTTTTGCACAAAAGAAAATGAATACATTTACATAGATTCTACAAGGTATTTATTTATAAATAAAAAAGGAGAAGATTATACAAAATCAAAAGAGGTAATACATAATTTTGGGTTCACTCCTGTTCGCCAATTATGGACATCTAACCTATCTAAAAATAGATTTGTAAAGGATTCACCAATTGCACAAAGTTTAGGTAAATTAGATAAACTATTATTTTCTTATACAGCAAAAGAAGATGCACAATTATATGCAAAATTTCCTATTGTTTGGGAATATGAACAACCACAAACACATCAAGATTTTGGATTACAGCAGCCTGTTAATAATTACCTTGATGATACAAGTGATGAAGGTAGCTACTACAACACAAACAGTACACGTTATGCAAGTGTTTCAGATTTTAATAATGCAGTTGCATTAACACAAGGTGAAAAAAGTATATTTAAAGGGCCAGGTACAAAACTAACTAAACCATTACCAAATGGAGAAGTTCCAGATTTAGGAGATCCAGCAGGTTTTGTTAGTGCAGATGTTGATAGTTTAAAATTTATTGATGATGATTTATTAAAACGTGAAAATTCAATATGGTATGATTCCATTGGATCACCACGTGTTGCAGAATTAAACCAGGCAATAAACGAAAAACAGATTCATTCACAATTTGAAGGAGCAGAAAATATATTACTTGAAATTAAAATGAACTTTGAAATTATCGAGAAATGGACATTGGAAACAATGGCTAAAATTCGATATGGTGAAGATGAATTAATTAATGTAATTGTAGATTATGGTGATAGATTCTTTTTAAAATCAATTGAAACTTTACAGGAAGAATTAACAAGTGCAAAAAATGCAGGAATGCCAGATAGTTTCATTATTGATATTGTAGAACAAATGATTGAAACTAAATACAAAAATGATACTACGCAAATACAAAGGAATAAATTATTACTTCATTTAGAACCATTACCAACACGTTCTATTGAAGATATGATAGAAATAAATAAGAACTTTACATTAAGTGAAGATGTTGTAAATAAGAAGATTAATTTTAACACTTTAATCAAACGTTTTGAGAGGGAATATGGTAGCATTGAAAAATATAGACAAGATTCCAACTTTGAAACACGTATTAATAATATTCAACAAATTTTAAACAATTATTTAGAAAATGGCAAGACAGAAAGCACAACAGGAATTAACATTGGCGAGTGATGGCATGATGTATGGGAACAATGATAATGGATTACAAATTGAATTTCCTTTATCTTTTGCAAAGCAACATGTTTTTTATTGTTCTACATCTGAACGTAATGGAACAATTAAAGAACAACGAATTATACCAATTCATAAAGCACAATATGAAAAATTAACAGATAGAAAAACAGGTGTTAATAATTTTGAACAACAACTAAAAACACAATTTGGAATGGTTGAACAAATCAATATTATTAAATAATTTATTACTGGACTAACGAATTAAGAAAATGGATATTGAAGAAATTTTAGGAAACGAAGAAAACAAAGCAAAACTTTTTGAAGGTTTAAAATCAAAGGGATATGATGTTTTTGATGAAGCAAAAAAGACTGAATTAATTAATAATTCTACTGTTGAAAAAATCAAGGCACGTGAATTTGAATTGAAAGTAGGTTATGAAAAAGACATACAAGAATTAACTGGTGAAGTTAAAGGTGTGAATGAAAAAACACATGAATATTTAAAACGTGTTTTAGGTGGTTCTTTATCAAGGGCAAAAGAATTAGAAGCAAAATTAAATAGTTCTCCAAATGCAGATGAAACAATTAAAAAAATTCAAGACAACTTTACGCAAAAGGAACAAGAATTATTAAAAAAGATTGGAGATTACGAAAGTAAAATTACAAATAGTAAAAAAGATAGCATTTTTAATGATGGTTTAAAATCATTAAATTTATCAAAAGATGTTGATACAGAATATTTAGAATTGAAATTAGATCAAATTAAAAATAAGTATTTAAACAATTTATCTTTTGATGAACAAGGTAACGCAGTATTATTAGATGCAGATGGTAAAACATTACGAAATGAATCAAATAATATGAACCCTTTTACAATCCAGGAGGTTTTAACAAAAGAACTTGAAAAATTTATAGCAGTTGAAAGAACAGTAGAAGGTGCAGCAACAACAACACCTAATCCTACTAATCCTAATTCAGATGTACCAAAAGATTTAGAAACATTTGTTAAATCTAAAGTACCAAAAAGTGAAGGAGAAGTACAGAAATTTGTACAAGATTATTATATTAGTAAAAATCAAAATCCACGTGGTAGAGAAGCAATAAAAAGTTTTACTAATCTATCTAAAATGCTTGGATATTAATTATATGAATTTACATTAAAACAAAGAGATACTTTTAATGTATATTTGAACAACTTACAAAAAGAGATATTGTAAGTATTATTTGTTAAATAAATATTAAACGTAAAATTGTAAAATAATGGCAAACATTAGTGCAACAACATTATTAAAGTATATTGATACTTATAATGAAAATTTAGGAAAATACGAGCAAAGAACACCAAAGGTAGGTTCTTTAGATGCTTTTAGAAAAGATACATTGATGATTGGTGGTGGTTCTGGTATCATCTCATCATCTGAACGTGATGGTATTGCAATGAACGGATATTCACCTAATGGAATGGCGATTCCTGTAATTGATAATCAAGGAATTACAATTAGTACTTCCGGTTCAACAACTTGTGAAGCATTAACAGAAGCAGGTGATACAGCATTAGTTGATATTACATATTCTACTTTATCTTTTGATTTAAAAATTGCAGTAGGAGATTATGAAAATAACTATGTTGGTTTAGATTCTGCATTAGCCAGAGCATTAAAAGCACGTAAAGATGCAGTATTATTAGCTTTAAATGGCTTATGTTTAGCACGTTTAGAAGCAGATAAAAATATTGTAATTGCTCCAAATACATTAGGATATTGGGCAGATGGTGGTGGATCATTCCAAGTAGCAGCAGCAGACCAGGACGATTATTTTAATAATCTACGTATGGCAATGGCTAAAATGAACTATGAAGGGCCTTGGCGTTATATTGGGAATCCAGAAGCATACGCACAAATCGTTAATAAACAATTTGCACAAGGTACTGGAAATGCAGTAAATACAAATTATCAATTTACAGGTGATCCAACAATTGATTTACAAAATACAAATGTATTAGGCGCTGATTTTGATTTTAATTTAGATAATCAGTTAGTTAATGGTGTTGGTGTAAATAACACAGGTTTTGCAATTCCAACAGGTTCATTAGCAATTATTGCATCTGTTGATAAAGGAATTTACCCAATGTCGGGAAGCGTAGTTCGTGGAAATGCAGGTGAATATTCAACTACAACATTACCAGGATTAGAAGGTTTTGAATTTGGTTTACGTCTTGATACAAATTGTGTTGATGGAGCAAGAACACAAATTAGTGGAGGGCCTTTAGCAGGGCCGGTTGATAATTGGCAATTTGAATCAAGATTTGCAATTGTTACACCTTACAATAGTGATACAGCTACACGTGAAGGAGCAATTAACAAATTTGAGGTTATTCCTTAGTAAGTTTTTTTTGTTAGTCCATAGTAGGGGGGTGGGTTCTGCCCACCTCATTACTTTAAATTATATATAATGTTTAACATACAAGAAATACAAGATTGTTTATTTGATTTGGTTGGTTGGAAAAATTCACTAAATACATGTGAAGTTCCATTAAATCCTGCATTATCTACATCTGAAACTGGACAGTATTACAATAATACACATGCTTTATTAAGATTAGATAATTTACAAGCAATTGCACCATCAAAAAATGATTATAATTATCCAACTTATGATGGAGCAACAAGTTATGATATAGATGATATTGTTGTTTTTGTTGGTTTATATTATCAATCATTAACAGATGCAAATGTTGGTAATGATCCAGCAACTGATGTTGTAAATTGGAAACAAATTTTCCCTTTTTCAATTTGGTTAGAGGAACAAACAAAAGAAAGTATAAACAATCTTTTTAATTCTGTATTTGTTAGCAAAAAAATTAATCAACAAAGTAAATCATTATTAGCAGATTCAACAATCTATAATGCAGGTGCAAGAACCAATTTTGAAATTACACAAAGTAGATTTGTTGGTTATGCATTAGCGTTAGGAGATTACAAAAATCTAAAATTAACAATTGATAAAATTGGATTAAGATTTACAGATAATGTTGTTGATTTACCTATTTACATTTATCATTCTTCACAAACAGAAGCAATAAAAGAAATAACTATTACCACAACACGAACATCAAATTTTGTATGGGAAAAATTAAGTGAACCAATTATTTTAGAATATTGGAATGATCTAATTAATACAGGTGGTTATTTTTATGTCGGTTATTATGAAGAAGATTTACCATTAGGAGTAAAAGCAATCAATGATTCCTATGATGCTTTTAAAGGGCCTTGTGGTTCATGTCCTGCACATAGAAAAGCAAAGCAAAGTTGGGACAGATACGCAAGATTTGCACAATTTTATCCATTAGCAATACCAAATTCTGCATTAGATGCAGGTAGAGATATTTGGGAAGGTGAATATAATACAAAGATTATTAATAGAACATTTGGATTAAATTTATCTTTTTCAATTACTTGTGATGTAACAGATATTATTTGTAAAAATAAATATGTGTTTACAAATGCTTTAATTAAGCAGGTTCAACGAGATTTTGCAAACTATATGCTAAACACAAATCGTACTGATGAACTAAGCAATAGATTAAGAAAACAATCATTATTAGAACTTAGTGATGAAGGTGGTAAATTAGAAATGAGTTTAGAAAAAGAGGTACAAGCAATTGATTTAGATTTATCAGATTTAGATACACCTTGTTGTCCAACTCAAAAATTTAAAGGGGTTCGTAATGGATCTATTTAAGTGTTTAAAATATATAAAAAATAATCTTGATGATTTTATTTTAACTGCAATCAAAAATACATCTACTCAATTAGAAGATGTACAACGTGATCAAATGCAGGTTGGAGAAAATGCAGAAGGTAACATAATTGGTAAATTACGTGATGCAGATTATGCAAAGCGTAAAAAAGCAAAAGGAGGTGTAGCAAAATTAGGAGTAGTTTATTTAAAAAGTAATGGGGATTTGTTGAATGGTGGAGTGGGGAGGGGGGGGGAGAAGGGGGAGGGGGGTGGGGATGGTTGTGTT
>JAAHTG010000692.1_pt2 | contig 16363 bp, 23 predicted proteins | sample 6116081 | NCBI WGS metagenome assembly JAAHTG01 (sample SAMN13939989, study PRJNA603662) | sponge metagenome | isolation source: marine sponge | host: Mycale hentscheli | place: New Zealand | collected 2005 | reverse complement strand
GTCCACGCATCCGTCCAAGACGAACCGTCATTCAATCCAGTAGCGTTTGAATCAACGTAGTACGTTGCCATTACTCAACCCATCCGTCAGCCATAGCCTGAATAGCAGCCTGCCAACCAGCAACCTCGCGGTCGTTAATAAGCACCGCAATGTTTTGATTGTAAAGCGTCATGTATTGCTGCTCATTAGCGTTTAACTGCTCAGTAATTTGTTGCTGACGCTCTGCCTCTTGACGCTTTTCCTCTCGGGCAATCGCCTCGGCTTCCGCTTTAGCTTGTTCCTCAGCAATGCGATCAGCTTCAGCCTGTTCCCATGCTGCTTGAGCGTCAACCACATCTTGCTCGGTGACACCGCTATGTGGTCTGCCTCCAGCCGAATTAACTAGCTTTTCCGAGACTGCTTGGAGGTCGGGTGGCAACGATGATTCGACTGATGCAAACTGAATCGACCTTGGATATTGGTCGGTTGATACCGGCTGATCGCCGTAGATCCGTCCGAGAAAGAATGCAATGAGATCCTTTGCATCACCAGCTTCCAACGACTGATAATATTCAATCAGACTTCCTGAGCGTTGGTCTACATGGACCGGATCTAACAGGACTGCTGCTGTGTCTTGAAGAATGTACTTGCATTCCTCTGAGGACATCAAGTATTCGGTTTTGCTGTTTAGATGAATCGCAATCGTGGCGGCGTTGCTAACGCCCTGGTCCTGTAGCGGTTTGATGTCTCGAACGTAATCAATCATTTGTTTTTCCTCGCTTCGGGATCTATTTTCATTAGTGCAGTCCAGAGGTCTTTTTGCTCGGCTTGCAACGCTCGCCGGTCGGTCAAGCATTCGTCCAACTGACTCTGCACCGTTTCCGTTATTTGCTTGTTAAGTCCCGACTGCGCTCGATACAGATGCACAACGGCAGTCGATAACGCACCCATGCCGCCGATTAGGACACCCGAAACGGTCAGTGGGTCAAGATTTGAAAGCAGGTTAATCATTTTTTTTGTTTCTTATTTTGCCGATAAGCTTTTGCAATGGCTTTGCTTTTACCGAATATAAAACATCTGATTCTAAATAACGATCTGTTGGTTTTGGCAATTCAGTAAATTCTGAGTCTATCGTTTTTTTTGTTATATCTTCGTCTATTATCGGATCGTAAATCTTTTGTGCATCAAACTCATCTATGATTTCGTCATATTGACTTTTTTTTATTTCCATTGCTGCAACAAACGAAACAATAAACGCTGCCGCTAATGCATACAAAACGAAATCGATGATCTTAGACATTTCTAAATCACCTTCGCAGATTTAACGATCACATATTCGTGAGCAATGCAACCTTTTCGGGACTTTTCCCACAACACTTGCATTCCATCACCGGACCAGCTTTTACCCCATGAATTTAAGATCAGGATACCATATCCTCGGTCTTTATCAAAAACTGGCCGGATTCCGAGAACTGCATGTTTCCACCAAGACAAGCCAAGGGTAACGCAGCAGGGGTCTGGCGATAGCAACGAGCTAAACGCTGTTTTAAAGTCTTTGCTTTCACACTCTTCGTAGTTCGCTATAGAATGACGCTTAGCCGATTCCTTAACTTTAGGATCTTTGCAATCCGCCTTAGATATAATTGCTTCATCAAAAAACTCAGTGGTTGGTATTCCATAAGTCTGGCAAGCTTCCACTGCCTGCATCGCCCATCCTCCTGAGTTGCTAAATTTCTTAAACAACTGAGCAGGGTAACTAGCTGATAGGTGAAGCGGCGGAACTGCATCATATCCGCTTTTAGCGAGCGCAATCGCAACGCCCTGAACTAAACAAAAGCACCAACAGTAATTGGTGCTTTTTTGATTAAAAATTGGAAGACTGGCAGATTTGAATACATGATAGGGAGAGCATTTCCGCCGGTCCTGTTCAGCAATCATGTCGCGCCAAACGTCACGCGAGTAAACCTTTCCAGAATACTCCGGAACAACCGATCCGAACGGATCTGACTTAAAGTCTCGGTCGACGTAACCCTTTCTAAATAAACTCATTGAGCACCGATCCTCCCTCTAAACTCGGAAACCGACTTCGGTGCCGGGTAGACCTCCGACCTGCCATCAAAATAACGCAACGCCAAGCATGGACTTTCACTTGCGTAATCTCTCAGCAACTCTTGTATCCAAATTGGGCTATCAGAAACATCGCCTGGTTCGCGACTTACAACTCTAAAACTTACCTGACACCGATCTGCTAATTCATCTAGGACAGGACTGGAAGCCGTGTATTTTTGCTCATCGCTCATGCCATCACACTTAATGAGCAACGCACATTGAACTTCGCTGTTAACCTCGTCTCGGTTATAGCGGCTCAGGAGAGTAGATAAATAGCCTGAATCCCAGACGACAAAACACAACACAACAAGCAGAAACACGCTTCTCGCATTACTGTCAGGTAAGGAAGTTTTGCTGGAACGCCGAATGTCAATCACTTTTGCCCTCTAGATTTGACAATCTTTCATCAAGCTTATTTAAAATTGCGACCAACTTATCGACATCAACCGCATCCTCAATTTTACTAGCGGCTTGATCTACTTTTGGAAATCGATTCCGAATTGCGTCAACAACCCATTCAGCAGCAGGCTTCAGTATTCCGCTAACAATTCCAATGCTTATAATTCCCACAAGCTGAATCGCACTGACCAGACTTGTCAAAATCAAGGTTGCGAGTGGAGCAGACTCAAGACCTTCGCCTTCGTTATTACTAAAGAATATTTCGAAGACTTGGTTCTTGTAGAGATACCAGATAAAAGTGATCGTCAGGCAACCGCAAATAAACTGAAACGACTTGTTCTGCTTGAGCTCAGACATAACCAGGTTCTCCGAATTGGTATGTTTCTGGAACATCGCTAGCGGATAGATTTTCGTCAATCCAATGCTCTATCAGCTTGATGATTATCTTGATCGCGATAGAAAGAAGTATGGCACTAAAAAAGCCACCATACTCTCCGCTTTCGACAAGACGCTGCCTAGCGTTTTTAATGGCAAGCTTTTTAATTACCGCTGTGTTGTCAGGGTCTGGGGACAACCTAGAAGCGATGTAATATTCTTCGCGAGCTAGGTCGCGCAAACGAGATCTGCGTTTTCTCGAAAATACATGCATTTATTTACCCCACAATTTCCCCGCCCCTGATCACTGAACGGAGAAATCGCGGGAGAAGTACAATCATTATAAAATAATATCTGAAATCATCAAATTAGATTTAAATGTCTTTTTGCTTCTGCTGGCGAGCATGTGACATGACGATGCGGTCATATGCGCCGTCACGGGTAATTAGAAGCTTTTCTGACTTACCGAATGAACTTCCGTTAGCGATCTTTAAAGCTTCATCGATATCTGATGTGCATGGATGGTCGGTCCTCGCTAACCACCAGTGAACGGCTTTCTGTCTTGCATATCCTGTGTGTTGCAGACAAATCCACTCACTCACCACTTTTTTCTCCAGCCAATCCCCATCAATGCTAACCCTATAATCTACACGCAATGTATCTGGTTTGCCGTTCTTTCCGGGCCATTTGCGATACGACTCTGACTCAACGTCATACCATTTGGGGATCCCTAAAATTTCTTTTTTTGTCGCCTTCGGCTCAAGGTTTAACTTTCTTGGAAACTCAAGGCCGCATTTAGAGCATGCCCGTGATGACAAGCTTAATATTGCAAAACAACTCGGGCAAACCCTGCTCGGAGGTTGCTGCCCATCTCCTTTGCATTTTATTGTATTTATGCCGTAAGTTGGCGAATCAATAGGACCGTGCCTTTCTATGTTTCCTCCAAAATCTTGAATCCAACACTGCTTTTTTCCTTCGTGTAGTCGAAAGCCTCTTCCGCATATTTGATAAAACAAACCGGGGCTTTCCGTAGCTCTGCAACAGGCAATATGGTCAACCCGACTACAGTCATAGCCTATGCAAAGAACGTCTACATTGACAAGAAACCTAATTCTTCCATTGTCAAAATCACTTAAAATCGCCTCCCTTATAAGAGGAAGTGTTTCGCCAGTAACTAATCCAACGGAATGCCCCTTGCTTTCTATCCTTTTTTTAATCTTCTGAGCATGATTTACACCACTTGCGAAAATTAAAACGGACCTTGTGTTTTTTTCAAGGCTAGCAGAAACAACTTGATCAGTAACGCTATCCCCTAGCGATAGAAACTCAGTCTCAACATCTGACCTGCTAAAGTCCCCAGCGGTTTTTCTTATGCTGGACAGGTCCACGGTTTCGCAGTTCAAAGTGACTGGCTTAGTCAAATACCCGTCATCTATCAGTTTTCTTAGTGGAACGCTATCAGCAACGTGATCAAACTGTCGACCTGGTCCGTGTATTACACCTCCATCTAATCGATAAGGTGATGCCGTTAAACCTAGCAAAATTGCGTTAGGGCAACGACACTTAACGCTGTTAAGAAGTTTTTGATATTGAGACTCTTCTCGCATTGGTATCTGATGCGCCTCGTCAACAACAATTAACTGGCGATCACCTAACTCCTCTGCTTTGTTGCAAATTGATTGTATCGTCCCAAACACGATATCTTCATCTGACTCTTTTTTTCCTAGCCCAGCGCAATAGATCCCACTGCTAGCACCGGGCAAGTGCCTAGAAAATTTATCATGGTTTTGGATAACCAGTTCTTTTGATCTTGCCAAAACTATTGCACGGTAACCTACTTTAATAATGCCACGCAGAATGTCAGCTATGACAATAGTTTTACCGCCTCCGGTAGCCAAGCAAAGCAAAAGATTTTTACCGGGATGTTCCTTTGTGCCTTTCCAGAACCCCTTGACTTGCTTCTCTTGATAATCACGAGGAATAAATTCTCCACCCATCGCGAGAGTTCCTTTGTAGGGGCAATTGACGCAGCCGTGATTGCAACACTTTCCACGCTGCAAAAGAATTTTTCGAGACAAGGGACCGATGGCTATCTCCAGCTTGTCACTCTCACAGTAATTCCTTCGCTCGTCTTCGCAGTAGCGTCTCCAGTAACGCGGTAGCCTTTCCATTTCTCTGGTTCGCACGTTGACGGGTTAGGGCATTTGCCCCACCCAATCCCCTCAAAACTTCCGATGGTAGGTCCAACGTGTTGAAACCACATGTGCTTTGCCATAGCGTCAGCTTCAGCTTGGCACCGCTGTTGGTCTGTTTCGCACCCAAATAATGAAGCAATTAGAATTGCTAATTCTTTCACCTTAAACGCTCCCTTTTTATTTCGATCACTCGATGAGCAAACACTTCTGCACAAGCAAAAACAATTGAATTACCTAAGCATCTAGGTCAGTACACCGCCTGCGACATTAGTTGGAATGTGTCAGTATATAAAAATACGCCAACGTAATTTTACTCATGCCCGATGCCATTTCTTTTCTATTAAGTTATTACGAAGACACGTTCAGTTGCCAGCAAGGCTTTAGATATATCAGTACCCATTCGCGTGACTGTTTCCTCCGCTTCAAAAAGTATTTCGTTTTCAGCGTGTATCAGTTCGTGCAAAAGCGTGTCCAAAAACGATTGTTTCGAAAGATCTCGACGCACAAATATTTCTTTTGAAACTCTATCGCAAACGCCCCAAGTTTTTTTAGGAAGTTTGTGAGTCTTCCATTGCCGATAGGTAAGTAAATTAATTTTCCACAATGTACCATTAAGCTTAGTAGAAACTGACTCCATGACTATTACCTGCCGTTTGCAGCATCGAAATTTCTATCGTCTTCAGAAAAATCATAATCAAATTCATCAGCGCATTTTTGACACGCTGCGTACTCCCATCCGCACTCAAGATCCTTGCGGCATATAACACACAATACTGGAGAAACATAATCGTCAATGTCGTTACGGATTGGTGTAACTTCAATCGTTTTTTTAATTTGCACTTTGTGCAGAAAGGATATTTTGCTGCCTACATCTCTTACATGTATGTTGAGAGTGATTGGAAGTTTTTCGTCTGGGTTGTTTTCTAAATACCACTGAGCTTGACGCTTTGCAGTATCACAAAAGCTCAAGCCTCGTTCGAAAGAAATCCACTCCACCTCGCCTTCAATCTTTGCTTCTCGCAACAACATAAAAACAATCTCTATAAAAAAGGTTGCGGGGGAATCAAACCCCCGTCTTCCAAGAATAGGAATAAACGCCAGTCAACCTCATACTAGAACGGAGCAACTGCATCGGATACGTCTTGGGATGCTTGTTCAGTTTTTTCCTGAAGAACACAACCGAGAACCCTGCTAACTACGTTGCTTTCTCCGTAACTCGGGTCATTTCGAACCTCTACAGTGACGTTAACCGCTTTTCCTGGAACAGCCAATTCGCTTGGTGAAGCAAGTTTGCCGCTGACTCCAACTGCCATTGCGAGCTTTTTTAAGCCTTGAAGCCCGATCTTGACGACCTCTGGGTTGGAGTGGTCAACATTGTGGCAATCCCAAATGCGTGAATTTTTGTATTCACCAGCCACGATCCTGTAGGTGACTTCAATCATCTGGCCACCAGCTTTAGTATCCTTCCTAATGCACTGCGCAACCTCGCACTGATAAGTCCCGCGAGGAACCGGCCCCTTGCGAACGTCCTCAACTTCAATTGAATCTAAATCGATAAACTGCATCAAACTTCTCCAAACTAGGAAACTTTAGTTACTGCCGAAATATACGACTCGGCATCCGATAAATCAAACTTTTCTGGCAAACCGGGAACTCTATTTTTTGCTTGATATGCAGGCTTGCCTACTGTGTGAAACACACGGCGACCTTTGTCAATTCCGACATTTCTTGTCCGCCCGAATGATTCCTGCTTTTGGTCTACCACCATGTCCATTTCTGCATACAGCATTTCATCGCACCATTCGCTAACTAGCGAGCGGCAACCCTTCGATAAATTTACTGCCATCTGATCCCAACTCATTCCGTTCGGATGCTCAACGCGAATTTGAGTCGTGTGGCCGATTAGCAAAACATGCTTTCCTGCATCTCTTGCTTTGTCACAAGCCTTTAGGATTTCCCCAAGCCTCCTTGCTGCCTCTAGATTTCCTTTCCCGTAGTCCATTTTAAAGCCTTCTTGGGCGAGCTCGTTCCAGATAATTCTTTCGAGCCAATCCACTGAGTCGATTGCAATTGTTTCATAAGTGCTTTGCACACACTCCACAAGAGCAGAATAAAGATCTCTAGAACTTTCGAATCTTTTCGTAGCAGTTATGTCGACGTGTGAAAAGCCATCTTCGGTAGGGAGCAAAATAGGGTTGGGCCATTTCGACGCAAAAATTGTTTTTCCTATCCCGTGTGATGCATGAATTAAGGTTTTTCGTGGAACCACTTGCCTTCCACTTGTCACGTCATCCAAAAATCCCATTTAAACTTCTCCTTCTATGTATTTGGTAATTACATCGACAGCATCTTTGACTTCCCACGCTACATCAATTATGTCTCTCGCCATAGCTTTGACTTCATCGTAAACTTCCGACTTTTCTGAAAAATTATATTCTTCTTGAACACTCCACAAAACTGTTTTGACGCAACCGTCACCTAAAGCGTCAATTAAATCAAGCAGCAACTCAGCCTGTTCTTCACTCTGCAATTGCTCTGCGAGCTCAAGTCGCTCGCGAGCTTGAAACGCTTTAGTTCTTAACCAGGTTAAATGCTGAATGTCCGAATCTGAAAACATTAATTGCCCCACGATTGTCTTATTGAAAACGTCTTCCTTTCAAAGTCTTCCGGCTTCATAACAAAAGGATCGTTTCCTCTCGCCTCTTGCCTCGTCAAGCAGTGACCGCACTTGCACATAATCATGCAGTCAGCGTCAATTTCAACTTCTGTAAAATGCTTGCGTCCTTTGACACCTTTGGTCAACCATGCGTCAATAGTGACAAACTTGCGACCGGGGGTCAGCCCCAACATCTGCGCTCCGTAATACACTGGCTTCTCTTTAAAGTGATGAACAGCGTTATTTCGCTTTCTTTTTAAATACCTATTTATTTTGAGATATTCCTTTTTGCCTATAAACTTGTGATACTTCTTAAGAAACTTGAACGCATCTGCAAAACCTGCCTCGTAATTTTTTTCTGTATAAACATTGCAACCGAGTGCAAATTCTGGACACCAGCCTTTCTCTAAGTTTTTTTGCACGGCTGATTCCATTTACAAACAACAAAAATGTTTAACGATTGCATCCTCACTATCGGCATCAATGCCGAACTCAAAAACAACAATAATGGTCAGACGAAACATTGGTCAACATCGCACCGAGAAAAAAAGGTGATGATCAATGCTTTGCAAAATGCGATTATTTTACATCCGGAAAACTGTAGTTTAAGCTTTTTAGACTTTCGCAAGGAAATAATGGTTGGATCTTTTAATCAAAAAGTAGACTTAACTATTAAAAGAATTTTGGGAAAGGGACAACGCCTTTTTGATCCGGACAGCATCCTCCGTGGGAATTGCAAGCAATTGGTAGATGCATTGACTTCTGAAAAAATTTTAAAGGATGATTCATCGAAACACATAGGGAGAGTTTTAGGTCTTCAATGCGCGAATCAAAGAACGCGCGGCCCAAGCATCGAAGTCTCCTTTTGGAAGCATGAAAATGAGTCGAGTATTAGTAGTACCGGATCTGCACTCTCCTGCGATTCACCCGTTGGCCTTTGATTTTGTTAGAAGCATACAGGATCAATGGAAAACAGATCGAACAGTTTTCCTAGGAGACATATTTGATCTTCATGCATGCTCTTATCATGCTAAAGAATTAGGTACTCCCAGAGCGTTAGCGGAGGTCGATCAGGCACATTGCCAAATGCAGTGTTTTTATAATCATTTTAAGACTGGCAAAGTTGACGTATTAGTTGGGAATCACGATGCGTTAATTATGAGAAAAGCATCGGATGCGGAAATTCCAAACGAGTGGCTGAAACCGATAAAAGAAGTCTTTGGGATGCCAAAAAACTGGAAAGTTACCGCTAGGTTTGGAAGAGTCATCATCGATGATGTTCAATACAAACACGGTGAAGGGGCAGGGGGTAATACTCCAGCTATTAATCAAGCAAAGCAATCTATGCGTTCAAGCGTGATTGGTCATTTTCACGCTTCATTTGGCGTAAATTGGTATGCCTGTGATGACATGCGTATCTTTGGATGCTCTGCGGGGAGTCTGTGTGATGCAAATCATCTTGCGCAACAATACGGTCAAAAGTATATAAAAAGACCGATTCTGGGGATGGCAGTGGTTGAAGATGGGACGCATTGCTTTTGCGAGATCATGCCGGTAAAAAACAAAGGAATCAAATGACCTGGTAAAAAAGGAAATGGCATGAGGGTTTTAATTGGATGTGAGATGAGCGGACGAGTTCGAGATGCATTTGCCTCCAATGGTCATGACGCTTGGAGCAATGACATTATTGATTCAATTTCTGGAGGGCAACATTTAAAAATGTGCGTACTCCAAGCAATAACTCAACACGGGCCTTGGGACTTTATTGGATTGCATCCAGAATGCAAATGCTTGTCCGTTTCAGGTAACAGGTGGTACGGAAACGGTATGCCTATGAACGAAAAACGAAAAGAAGCAATCAAATGGACATGCAATCTTTGGAAGACGGCATGCGAAAACTCCAATCAAACTTATCTTGAAAATCCAGTAGGCGTACTGCCTATTAAACCCACTCAATTCATACATCCTTGGGAGCATGGTCACGGGGAGACAAAAAAAACAGGTTTAATATTAAATAACTTAAAGCCTTTAGTTCCCAGCAAAATCGTGTCGGGAAGAGAGAATAGAATTTGGAAAATGCCGCCAAGCAAAGACCGCTCAATGCTAAGATCGCTAACCTATAAAGGAATAGCTAAAGCTATGGCGGATCAGTGGTCTTTTCCGCGTTAGCAATGGCTTGATCAACAAGCTTTGATGCGCCCAATTGCAAAGCTGCCCTTGGAAGAAGTTGCAAGGCTTTTGGCAGTAGATTTTTTTGACTGACTAGCCTTTGAATTATAACCTGACGATTGGACTTGCATTTTTCGATCCCCCAATCGTCGAGCTTTTGCTTCCAGTTGTTGCATCCACATCCCTGCGTCTGCTTCGCAAGCCAAGATGGAATGAGCTTGCCAAGTTCTGTACCCACTGCACTCATCGACTAACATCCCCTTATTGAAATTGATCCTTCATCCCAAAAACCAGTCGTAGGATTAGGAACACTAGGCACAAGTCCCGCTCCCCCAGTCAATCCATAATCACCGACACAACCCTGCAAAGTCCCTCCACACATCACTGTCGGCAAAGTAACTCCGGCATAGGTATTTTGACTCCAAGAAAAGGAAACTTGCTTAGTTGAATTGGGGCAATCTTGTCCGGCGGCTTCAATGCAGACCTCGGCTGAAACAGGCGTATCGGCAATAGCTGGATTGTCTGACTGCAACGTAACTTCGAGCCTTGCACAACAATCGCCTTGCAGTGATTGAGTAAACACGACACTAGCGTTGTCAATTCCGCCATCAAACACGTTCCCCTGTCCATCATCAACTCCAACCCATCGCAAGAAGAAATTGAAAAACTCGACATTCGCGTTTTCAGGTTGGCATTCATCACAATAGAAACAAAATGGTTCAGGTGGAACTGGGACTTCTTCGCAACAGATGTTTATGCATTCTTGCACTTCCTCTTCTTCTTTACATACATAAACGCTTTTATAGTCGAAGCAAAGTTCCTCGCTGAGCTCCCAAATTCCCTCTGCAAGAACACATGCTTCTTCGTCTCCAATTGTTGGATCTACTACCCCATCAACCTTGCAGACATACGGTCTAGTGACGCCATTAACAACTTGAACAGGCACTAAGTTTGGATTTGCATTTAGTACTGAAATCTGTATAGGACAACCAGGATCGTTGTTTCCGAATGCTTTAATAAATTGGGAGACTTTATATTGCAGCGTACATTCCGCACCATATTGAATTAAACCTCCGGGTGTAGGTTCTGCGTTGTCTTCTCCTACAACCGCATAATTTTTGGCACGGCCATACAAAGCGGAGTCGGTTGAAAAAACATAATACTTTTGGTCTTTATAATCCCAAAACGCTACGCCTGAAGATCCGTCTTTTAAGCAATCAACAAACAGACACGGGACTGTTTCAATGTGTTTGTCAATGCTCGCATCTGGGTCGTCCGGATCTAAAAAATACTCAACGGGATTCTCGCCCTCAAAAAAGTTACCAGCGTATGACCAAGACTCTTCAGTCTGTGAACCTTCCCCACTAATTGAATAGGTAACACAGATGTATCTGGCAATCGGTTTTTCAACATCGACAATGTGCCACTCTTTTTCCCTAGAGCCCATTGGTGCATACGGAACACATCTATTGGCAGCATTTTGAACACGACTTGGAATGTCAACCCGCTCAATCACTGCCCATCCAGTATATGCCGTAAATCTGTGAGGGTTTTCACAGGGGACTCGATATACGTCAACTCCATCCTCTTCTTCAACCGTTAAGTTGTCGGGTATGTCGACGTAGGGCCACTGACTGGCGAATGCGAAATCTGGCGACACCTTTAAGTTTACAGTTTCACCACCATTCACTCCTTTCGGAAACTGCGGCTTTTTGTCGATCAAGACTCTCATCTTGTTTACAGTTTGCGTACATTGCTCTACCTCGAAGCGTGGATAGCAAATTTTTAAATTTAAAAGAGTCGGACACTCACTGTCGCAATCAAATGGATCTGTAGGCCCAACCTGTTCACACGGGAAAGTGTATGGACCGCAGTCATCTATTTTGTAGGTTTCAATTGCATACCCAACGCTGCCACCAGCATGGAGCATGTCATTCGTGTTTTGATTTCTTGAATGAATTAAACTGTCTAAAGAATCGGAACCAACTGCATGCGCGAAAAGCTTCCTAGGGTCTGTAACGGTAATGCATGCGCCGTTGCAAATTTGCGTATCGCCGTATATTGGATCATTGATGTATGACGTGTCCCACTCATCTAAAACCCTAGCTTCCGCATAACCCTTGTCATCAAAATTTGTTTTTAATCGAAAGCGAATTCTTCTAGTTGGAGATCTCACAAGTGCAAAAAGAACACCGCCTATTAACACTGCAATGTTAAGTTCTTTTGCAACTATTGGCTTATTCCAAGGGTTATAAACAAAAGCAGTTGCTGTCCCATAGGCAGAATTTGAGCCGCTGTCTTCAACTGAAAAGATCCTAGAAACGTCTACCGGCTGACCGTTTTTTGCATAGTCTGCATTTGGTTGTCCTGCCGGGTCTGGACGCAATCGTGGCTTATAAATTTTTTGAGGAACATCAAGCTGCCCCGCTTGCCACCTCCTATCACCGTATGCATCTTCAACTTGCACTGCCGGAGGAATATCAAAATCGCTGTAGAAAAGATACAGTTCTGGATCTTTTGCGCTTTGCTTTCCGGAGGTGAACTCCGATAAACCATCGACGTTAGTGGGACCAGTTGGGTAATCAGGAATTAAATCTTTTTTTGCTAGATCATTTAATTGTCTAGCAATGTCTTCGCGAGAAAATCCGAAGAAACCCATAGTGTTACCTTAAAAATGCCGTAAAGTCTATTTCTGGTTGCAGTTTTAGCACTTGATACGGGGGTACGCCATATTGATGCTGCGCCTCGATTGCTCGCCCATCAGACTTCAAATAAGCCTGCTGCGTACCCCAAGACTCTAGCATAGATGCAGGGTGCAGAAATCCAGCACTGTCTAAAAACCTAGTGTCTGCTCGAACTCGCGGTTGATCCCAACCTGGTAAAAGCGTTTCAGTCAGGTTCCCACTTGAAGGATTATCTTTCAATGACTGTAGCTCATACCTTCTAACCATTATTGTATAAGTCACTCTTTGGCATGGGTCTTTTGTCCCATCAGCCAAAAGCAAGGTAGTTTCTTCGTAAGCAATATCCGAAATCATAGCATGCCGTGCTTGAATTTCGTTTGGTTGAGCAGGCGACTGACCTGTATAAACGGGCCAGTTTGTTTTGTTAACTGAAAACAATCTTGGTGGGTCCGTTCCATTACCCAGAACAGTCTCAAGGGTAAAATCTGGTAGTGCTCTACCGCCTTCGTACTGAGAAAAAGTTATAGTCTCTTGGCCTATAATTTTGACTGGAGGATTGCTGTACAAAGTCCCCGTAGGCAAAGTACACGGCTCTGGGTCGGGCCAACCGCCTGGAGGTTCAGTACCTCCAGTTATTGTTGTAGTTTGGTCTTCCGTCCATGCCGTGACTTCAAAACGATCAAATTCATAGTTAATAACCGGAGGCACATTCTCAACATCAGCCGGCGGGGTCATTCCTTGTGGATTACCGGTACTATCGACAAACGTGCAACTCACCGAAAACTCTAGTCCGTTAGACGTATTTCTATTTACGGTAACTGCGGTGCATCGCCACCAAGGATAAAAATTGCCGTCAGGTGACTCAAATACAGTATCTCCAACGACTGGCAACGTGTTATTAAATGTTGATCCAACTTGCGGTGGTGGAGCGTTTCGCACCATTTCTTCATCAACGTCAGAGGCATTGATATTGCGAGCGTGAGGCCAGTTGCTACCTTCTTTAGCATGAACTCGGTAGGTCACAGTGATGTTTTTTGTCACTACCTCCTGTCCGTTTTTTTGAACTAGACCATATGTAGCGTTGCTGTTTCTAGTGCGACAAATTTCGTAGCTTATAGACATAAATTAAATCGCCTTTGGTTGGTTTCTCGGATGGTTTGCTCGCCACTCCTCGTTTTTCTGGCTTTCTCTCAAAAGAATTTCCTTAATCTCATCAAGCTGAGTCTTTCTTTCTTTATTTGCTTCAAGCTCAATTCTTGCAGCGTTTAGTTCGTTTCTTCTTTGCTGCACAAATCTATAGTCAGCACCTGCTGCGGTGAAATCCTCACTTGGACCTCCGGCATTCCTTTCCATTGTTGCTAGTTTTTTCTTCAAATTGAATGCTTCGTTGACTGCATCAGTCTTGAGCTTTGCAACTTCTGCAATCCTCTTTTCTTCCAAGTCATATTCTTCGTTAATAACGTCCAACTCCATCTCCAAAACTCTTTTGCTCCTCTCAACTTCTTTCTTTTTTCGCATAAGTTCTTTTTGAAGACTTATGGATTCCTTTAGCAACTGAACCCTTGTGCTTTGTTGATTAAGCTCAGCATTTGCTAACAGCGTTTTCAGTTTTTGTAGTTTAATATCATCTTCGGTAACATTTAAAAGATCTCGCGAATGCTGAATCCTTGCTTGGGTAGCTTTTGCTAAATTTTCTATGAGCACTTCCTGCTCTTTAAATAACAACGTGAACTCATCGATGGGACCCGTGCCTAACTTTCGCTCCTTAAGTACTTCCTCAGATTTAGCTTCTTCTGCTCGTTTTTGTTCTGTGCTATCAAGTAGATTTACCGCTTCCGCCATCTCGTTAAGAATTCCGGAAGTATCGCTAAAGTCGAAGTTTTTTATGCGATCCCAAAATAACGAATATTTAAAAGTTAGTGCAACAGCAAGCTTTTCAGCACCTTCCTGCAAGTCTTTTATATTTCCAATCATTCGTTCAAGAACGAAATTTAAACCCTTTAAAGCAGATAAAGCTGCCGCATAAACTCCACTGTCACTGCCCATCTTGGCTAATAGCTCCTGCAAAAGTCCACCCAATTTCGCAGCCTGCCCGCTAATTGTATTCATGGACTTTTCCAACCTGTCAGCAAATTCACCAGACTTAAATGCTGCTGAGTCAAAAACCATTTTTGCCGTTATATTTCCTTTCTCCATTTCGATACGAAGATTTTTGTACGACTGCCCTGTCGACTCAGCCATTGCCATCAAGGGATTAAATCCTTGGTTTGCCAATTGACGCAATTCTTGGCCTTGCAACTTACCTATAGCAGTTACATCAGCAAAAGCCTTGGTGAGCAACCTGAATCGCTCCGTATCGCCACCGGCGATAATTCCAATAATTTCTAAGTCTTTTGTTACCTTTCCTGCTGACCTACCGAATGACATTAACTGCCTAGCACCTTCCGCAAGTTGTTTTGTGGAAAGCGGAGTTACTCTTGCTAGATTTTGGAATCCCTTTACGAGCTTATCAGCCTCAGCCGCTGAGCCTCCCATCAGAACGCCAAGGTCGATTGTTATTCGCTTTAATTGGTCAGCCGCTTTCACTGCTTGACCTGCAACTAAAGCCATTCCACCGGCAGCAAAAACTGGAGCAAGACCTTTACCTCCTTGTATGAGTGCGCGTACACCGCCTATCTGCGCACCTGATGCACCAAGAAAACCTGCTAGGTTGCCGCCAATTGCCGCAGCGCGACCGGCTGATCCTCCAGCTATCATTTGAGCTTGAAGTCGAATACGCTCACGCATGTTAATCATAAAAGCCTGATGACTTTTCTTATTGAACAAGCGACGAGAGTGCAACCTTCGCATGACTTCTTCATGCTCTTTAGCTCCACGATTTCTGCGTTTAACAAAATCCGCTTTCTGGCTAAAAGATTTTTCTTGCTCTAGCTTAGCTTCTAGCCTCTTTAACTCATTAAGCTTTTTTTGCTCATCAATTTGATCCTGAAGTAGCTTTGCCTCAGTCTTTGTAGCCTTTCCGTTTTTGTCTAGCAAAAATCCTTTTTGCTTTAACGAGTCAATTTCCTGTTTTTGGAAAACAGCAAATTTTTCTGGCGATATTTGACCTTCATTTAAAGCAACGGTCAGGTCACGCATTCGTTGCTCATACTCGGCAACGGGACTTGCGGCTTTTTTGAAATTTTGATTTAGGGTTTTTAGGCTTGACCTCGTCTTAGCAGCACCTTTTTCGAAACGAACTGTGTTCATTACGAGGTCGTATGCTAAAGCACCTACCTTTTCAGCCATTAGATCATTCCTACAAGTTTATCGCGAGCAGATTCCATGTCTAACTTCTCGCCCGCAGCGGTTGCAGACTCTTCCATTTTTTGCACCGCTAAATGGTATGCAATCCAACTGTCTATTACAGAAGGATCTACATGATTCATCCAAGCAACCGGATCATCAATTGAAAGATCGCAACAAATCTTAAAAACCCACTGCAATCGATGGTTTTTAAGAAACTCCTCCTCCAACTTGGCGATCCGGCTTACTCTTTTTTTTCTTTGCTATCCACCCATTCCTGAATTGCAGAATGCAAAGAATCTAGCTTCATTGAATCGAGCGATGCTACCGCCTCGACATCCGACTCCAAGAAAAGCATCTTTCCGTTTTTATCGCAACAGCAATCGACTATCGTGTACACGCGGTGACGCTCTTTGTACTCATTTCTAGCATTGCCCTTCGCGTCAAACATCTGCGCTGCTCTGCGGCATCGCTTCAGTTCCCTTGGAAGCTTAACGTCAACATCTTCGCCC
>JAAHTG010001425.1_pt1 | contig 16365 bp, 13 predicted proteins | sample 6116081 | NCBI WGS metagenome assembly JAAHTG01 (sample SAMN13939989, study PRJNA603662) | sponge metagenome | isolation source: marine sponge | host: Mycale hentscheli | place: New Zealand | collected 2005 | reverse complement strand
ACTTAGGGGTATATTCTATCTTGTTTTAAGTTCTAATTGATGACACGCCCTAGTAATCCAGAATATATTATTACTGTGCGTGGGTTTGGTTATAGATTTGGTTAGTAATTTTCTCATCCTCTAATTTTTAAGTTCAATTCTTAAGATGATATTGTGTTTTATAAAAAGATGATTATTTAATACTTTTAACAATTATAATTACCCTCTATTAATGAGTCGAAATATTGTCCATAGAACTCTGAATTTCGATTCTCAATTTGTATATAAAAATGGATGTTATATTTCTTTTTAGGTTTCATCATAGGTTTGAGTATTTTTGCTTGGCATAGTTATCAATTGAATGTTCAATTGAAGGAGATATTGCTTTTTTTATCACAAGTAGATGATGTTAAAGGATTGGGAAATATTGCCCAATTAAGAAGGAAAGTAAATCGTTTAAATCATCATTTTTACTATACACAATTAGAGCTGAAAATATATCATGAGCTAATAGATAATTTACCTTTAGGTTACTTAAGAATTAGCAAAAATAACTGTTTAATCGAATGTAATCTAGAAGCAAAAAAACTTTTAAATATTCAACGTTGGGAAGATAAATCCTTGAGATTTTTTTGAGAATTAGTTCGTTCTTATGAATTAGATCAGTTAATTCAACAAACGAGAAAAATTCAGCAAAAATTAGTTATTGAATAGCCATTTTTCCCCACTAATAATTATATTTTAGAAGATCGTAGTGAATTGGCAGAATTAGACGATCGACCTTTATATCTTAAAGCATATAGTTACCCTTTACCTGCTGGAGAAATTAGTATTTTCATTGAAAATCAGCAGTTAATAAAAGACTTAATTAGTAGAAGAGATCAAGCCTATTCTGATTTAAGTCATGAATTAAGGACACCTTTAACATCTATTTTATTATTAGTAGAAACGCTACTTAAATATACTGATGATAAGACCAAAACTTGGTTAGATAAAATTTATGAGCAAATCAATCGTTTAATTGATTTAGTACAAAATTGGTTAGAAATTTATCAACTTGAACAAAACCCTTATGAAACTCTAACTTTTCAGGAATTAGATTTAAAACAGTTAATTCTTTCTGCTTGGAAATCAGTGGAAATGTTAGCACAAAAAGAAAATATTTCTTTAGAATATGAAGGGGAAGAAAAAATCATTATTGAAGCTGATATTAATCGTTTAACCCAAGTTTTTGTTAATTTATTTGATAATAGTATTAAATACTGTGATCCAGATGGAGTTATTAAAGTAATCGTTAATGTTCAGGAACATAAATCAGGTAATTCATTCGTAGAAATTAATTTAATTGATTCAGGTGTCGGTTTTAATGGGGAAGATTTACCTTATATTTTTGAAAGATTGTATCGAGGAGATAAATCTCGCACGAGAACCCAAAGAACAGGTAATGGATTAGGATTGAGTATTGTTAAACAAATTATTGAAAATCATCAAGGTTCTATTCTTGCGAATAATCATCCTGAGACTAGAGGTGCATGGTTCAAAATCAGTCTTTCTTTACAACAGAAACAAAAAGAATAAGCTATTGATCATTGAGAATAACCAAAACATTACTAAAGAAATTTTTCCAGTACTTTGGTAAAGGCGACTCGATTAACGGGCTTACTTAAATAATCATTCATACCGACTTGCAAACATTTTTGCTCATCTCCTTCCATGGCATTTGCTGTCATGGCAATAATCGGAATCTGCTGATTATGCAATCGGGCAGCTCCTTGTCTAATGAGTGTCGTTGTTTGATAACCATCCATTTCAGGCATAAGACAATCCATAAAAACCATGTTGTAAGGAGAATTGGGGGGGGCATCAATTAATTTTGTCAGTGCTTCTACACCATTAATTGCAGTATCAACTCGATCGATTTTCAATTTTTTTAATAGGGTTTTGATAACGACTTGATTAACTTTATTATCCTCTACCAATAAGATCCTAATTTGAGATAGATCATTTTTGTACTTAATTTGAATATCTTGATCGATCATCTTCTCATTTTCGTTTTGATGTTCTTCCTTTTTACCAATAGCGATCAATGTTGTCAACAAATCATGGGGTTTAATCGGTTTGGTTAGATAACGAATCACCCTCAAATTTTCAGGAATATTAGTATCATTATGATTTGTCATTACCACCAGAGGAATTGGGGCTAAACACCTACTTTTTTGTAATTTTTGACCTAATTCACCATCATTAAGAGCAAGTATCATTTGATCAATAATAATCACATCAAACATCTTGGGGTCGAATTTAATTTTATCTTGACATAAATTCCAAGCCGATTGTGCATTTTTGGCAACTTTAACTCGAACACCCCATCCCTGTAATTGACTAGCTAAAATTCGACTGCAAGTATCGTTTTGTTCTACTAGTAGAAGCGATAAATTTTGTAAATCTTTGATCTGATTTGGGGAAGATTTTTTTTCACTGACTTCTAACTTAACTGTAAAACGGAAAATAGTTCCCTTTTTCAACTGACTTTCTACGGTAATATTGCCTCCGAGTAGTTGGCAGATTTTCTGACTAATAGCCAATCCTAAACCTGTGCCACCATATTGACGAGTCGTACTAAGATCAACTTGAGTAAAACTATCAAATAAATTATCAATTTTATCTTCGGGAATACCTATACCTGTATCTTGCACGGTGGTATCCAAAACTAATTGCTCACCTTCGGTTTTCAAATTACATTTGATGATAATTTCTCCTTTGTTAGTAAATTTGATGGCATTACCGACCAAATTAGTTAATATTTGTCGCAAACGATAAGGATCACTTTTGACGATAACATTGTTAATATTTTCTATATCTAATATTAATTCCAGACCTTTTTTCTGAGCTTGTAAAGCAACTCCTTGAGCAAAATTACTGATTACTTCACTGAGATTAAATTCGATAATTTCCAACTCTAACTTACCTGCTTCCACCTTGGAAAAATCGAGAATATCATTAATAATACTTAATAACGATTCTGCACTAGATTGGGCTATATTTAATTGCGATCGCTGTTCAGAATTCAAATTACTATCTTGTAAAATATCTAACATCCCAATAACACCATTCATGGGAGTACGAATTTCATGACTCATATTTGCTAAAAATAAACTTTTTGCTTTATTAGCTGACTCGGCTACTTGCTTGGCTTTAAAGTATTTGTAGGCAAGGAGTTTACGTTCTTCTACTTCCTTTGACAAAGACTCATTTACCTTTTTTAGTGAGCTATATAATTCCGTCTGTTGAATTGCAATAGATATTTGTATAGATAATCGTTGTAGAAAATTCATTTCCGAATCGTACCATTGTCTACATTCAGAACATTGATTCACACTTAATAAACCCCAAAGTTGATCTTGAGAATTTTCTTCTGAGAAAATAATAGGTACTACAAGAGAAGCACGAATATTAAATTTATCTAATAACTCCAAATAGCAAGTATCGTGAACTAATTTAGTGCGATCGCTAAGTTGATAAATTTTACCTTTTTTGTAATCATCGGCAACACTCAAATTAAAACAAGGATCAGTGATTTTCATGCCCAGACAAGAATTCCATGGTTCAATAACAGACTCCGCCGTAATAACACCCTCAATCTCAGAAGTAAATTGATAGATAGTCGCCCTATCTGTAGATAAAAAAGTCCTCACTTCTTTGACTGTGACAGATAAAATCTCTTGAAGATCCAAAGATTTACCAATTCTAATAGATATATCGGCGATAATTTTTTCTTGTTGTTGCCACCGTAATAATTGAATTTCAGATTTTATCGACTTCTGTAATTAAATCAATCTTGCCTCTGATTCTAAATTGTTCTCTGGTTTTGGCAAAATACCAGCAAATCTCTGCTTGGGGATTATTTTGTAAATGGGCAAATTTTTCACTACGAATATCGGTAATTATTTTCAAGCTGTTACTATCTGTTAAAAAACCCCGAAAAACTACTGTTCTATTTGTGGGATATCCTTGGTTATTAACTGTTGCCAACTGAAAATAACGACTAAAAGTTTGCGATCGATTTTTATGTAATGCTTTTTCTAAATAGGTTCTCCAAGGAGCTAAATAAATTGCCATTATTTACTTAATGCCGTCAAAAGTTGCCTCTCATTTTACCAAAATTAATCTTATAATTAAATTGAGTTTCGATAATCTCTAAATTCTTAGTTTATTAACTTTTAACTACATACTTAAAGTTTTGTAAAATCTCATTAATTTTGCTTTAATTAAGTTATTAAAACTTGTGATCAAAAACCAATAATTAAGATAAAATAAAGATCATGGAAAGACCAGTTTTTGTAATAGTATTCTCAGTTAATTTATCACTACAAAAAAGAGAGTCCAATCAGTTATTATCTTAAGGAGCAACAATGTCAACACAAACAATGGTAAATATGCCGCCTATTTGTGGTTCAGAAGCGAAAATATCAGCGATCGTCAATCATAATGATCCCGTCTTTTTACCTTATAGTAATCTAAATTTATCGCAGATAAATTCAGGATTTGCCTGCGCGTTACACATGCACCAACCCACAATCCCTGCAGGACATGGTGGCAGTTTAATCAGTAATTTACAGCACATGTATGAAAACCCAGGGGTGGGTGATAATCACAATGCTGACCCCTTTGCTTGGTGTTACAAGCGTATGGGAGAATTTATACCTAATTTAGTCAATGAAGGTTGTAACCCTCGTATCATGTTAGATTATTCAGGTAATCTACTCTGGGCATTTGAGCAGATGAATCGTCACGATATTCTGGATAATCTCAAAACCCTTGCTTGCGATCCTAAATATTACGCTAATGTAGAATGGTTAGGTACAATGTGGTCTCATGCTGTTGCTTCTTCTACCCCCATTCCTGACTTAAAATTACATATCCAAGCATGGCAACATCAATTCTTATCAATGTTTGGTGAAGATGCTTTGAGACGGGTTAAAGGTTTCTCTCCACCAGAGATGCATATGCCTAACCACCCTGATACTTTCTATGAATATATTAAAGCACTCAAAGAATGTGGCTACCGTTGGTTGTTAGTGCAAGAAGATTCTGTTGAGCAAATGAACGGTCATGGATTACATCATGATCAGAAATTTATTCCTAACCGTATTGTTGCTAAAAACTCCCATGGCGAGACCATTAGCATGATAGCCTTAATTAAAACTCAAGGTTCTGATACTAAGCTTGTGGCTCAAATGCAACCTTACTATGAAGCTAAAGGTAGAGGCAGACAAGAAATTGGCGGTATTTCTGTACCTTCTTGTGTCAGTCAAATTGCTGATGGCGAAAACGGTGGGGTAATGATGAATGAATTCCCTGGTGGTTATAATCCTGTTTGGCACGATATCAAAAACGGTGGTGGTACTGTTGGTTTTAATGGTACTGAATATCTTGAATTGTTGGAAGCAGCAGGGGTTAAAGAAGAAGACTATCCTACTTGTCAACCCATTGGACAACACAAAATTTGGGCTAAAGTAGGAGCTAAAGTTTCTAGTAAAACTGTTGAAGCTGCGATCGCAGATTTACAAGCTAACGATCATCAATTCCACACCGATGGTGCATCTTGGACTAATGATCTCAGTTGGGTACAAGGATATGAAAATGTTCTCGAACCGATGAACAAATTAAGTGCAATGTTTCATCAAAAATTCGATCGAGCTGTAGCTGAAGATCCTAGTGTAACTCAACGAGGTGATTATCAAGAAGCTTTACTTTATAACCTTTTAGTTGAAACTAGCTGTTTCCGTTATTGGGGACAAGGTACATGGACTGATTATGCTCGTGAGTTATATCGTCGTGGTGAATCTATCACTAAATAAAAGCATTATATAGGTCAAAATTGATAATTATTGATAATATAGCAATTCCCGTGTAAATGAGGTACAAATAGCTCAGTTCAAAGCCCCCAAAATCCCCACCCAGACTGTCGACATCTCCCCTTCAAAAAGTGAGAAAAGGGGATTTACAAGTCCAAACTGTACCTCATAACTATGAGAAACGCTATATACAAGATTGTCAAACTTGTTTTCTATTATTTAATTTTTGATAACATATTTTCCGATTATTATAGAGGCAATTTACTCGTAATTTGTCTTATTTTTAACTTAATTGAAACTCAGATAAATATAGCTATTCTGTAATTATATATCTGGGTTTTTTTGATCTTGAATTTAGATTCACTATTGATTTAATATAGCAAAGGACAAAGATTAAAATCTGGACACAGCAATATTTTCAGCAATTATCAATGTCATATATTTTAACTGCATAGTCTGAAACCACTTGTTTTCTAATACTTTGTGGATAAAAGAGAAGAGGAAAGAGGTGACTCTAAGAACTATTTTTAGAGTTTAGAAGGAAGAACCACCATAGCCTCTTTATGATTAAATTGTATCGTGATTTTTTCTATTCAACAAATATAAACTAAATTAGTTTGCGATCGAATATTTTTGTTTAAATTGTCAACTAAACCATTCTCATTCTGTTGATCATTAAATTCATTATTATCCATTACTAATCATAGAATATTCGTTGGAATGATCATGATTATAAGAACTATCTTTTTGATGAAGTTCAGTCAAGTCTCCTTCTGTTTCCTGATGAGAAGACTGCTGTAAGCCTTCAACATTAAAGCGATAACCAACATTCCTTACTGTTTGAATGAGACTAGGTTGTCGAGGATCTTTTTCCATTTTCTTCCTTAACGATAGCACATGGGTATCGATCGTCCTTTGATTTTCGATCGCTTCTGGCCATGCTTTTTTTAACAATTCGCTACGACTTAGTGGTGAACCTTGAGCTTGGCTTAGAACATATAATAAACTAAATTCTTGTGGTGTTAAATCTATCGACTCTGCCTGATATTCAATTCGTCTTTGTACAACATCAATTTTCAGTGAACCAAAGTCCAAACTCAAAGGAGCATTATTGAGGCGAAAACGACGTATCAAAGATTCTACAAGAGCTAGAAATTCTTGCATACCAAAAGGTTTTTTTAGATAATCGTCAGCACCAACTTTTAATCCTTTGACAACATCTTTTTCTGCAACTCGATCGGATAAAATTAAAGTTAAAGGTTGATGAGATTTATATAGCCATTCACAAAACTCGATACCATCCCCGTCGGGTAAATCTGAGTCTAAAATAACTAAACTAGGGGAATCTTTAGTCAGACTATTTTTTGCCTGTTTGATAGTGCCATATTGATGAGTTATTTATCCCACTTGCTGTAGATGCCAACCCAGTAGCGATCGCAAATGAGAGTTTCCCTGAACTATAGAAATGCCAATCACTTTATCTATCCTACCTAATATCTGCTTGGTGTTTAACTAAAGATAACCTATGTATTATCAAGATACTGTTACATAGAATACTTACGGCAATTAACCAAGGTTGTTTTTCTAAAACAACTACAATGATTATTGTAAATAACATCTTCTGTATTAACCTCGAAACTAATGAATAATCAATCTGCAATTACGACAGTGGGATTAACCAAAAGATTTGAACGTCACATAGCAGTTAATGATGTGGATTTGGAAATTCCCAAAGGTGAAGTGTATGGTTTGATAGGGCCTAATGGGGCGGGTAAAACTACTTTAATTAAGATGTTGGCAGCAGGAGAAGAACCAACTAAAGGAGAAATATACTTGTACGGTGATCGACTATTAACTGATAATAGTAATCCTCACCTTAAACAATATATCGGTTATTTACCCGATGATTTTCCTGTTTATGACGATCTCACAGTGATCGATTATCTAGAGTACTTCGCTCGTCTATATAACCTTCAAAGAACACAACGCCGTCAAAGATTACAAGAGGTTTTAGAATTAGTCCAATTAGAATATAAACGAAATTCCTTAATTGCCAATCTTTCTCGTGGCATGAAACAAAGATTAGGTTTAGCAAAGACAATTATTCATCAACCAATGATTTTACTCTTAGATGAACCTGTTTCAGGATTAGATCCTATCGCACGCATGGAGTTTAGAGAAACAATTAAATCATTGCAACAAGCGGGGATGACTATTCTCATCTCTTCTCATGTTTTATCTGACTTAGCCGAATTATGTACATCAGTGGGGATTATGGAATTAGGTTTTTTAGTCGAGAGTACTCCCTTATCTCAATTGTATGATCGTCTTAGTCGTCAGGAAATTATCATTCGCATTTTAGGAAACAAAGATAAATTAGAACAAGAATTGAAAAATGATTACACAGTGAAAGCATGGGAACATCTACCAGATGAGCAAGGGTTTAAAGTTGAATTCGATGGCAAACCAGAAGATAGTGCTAATCTTTTGCAAAACCTGATTAAAGCAGGTATTCGGGTGTGTGATTTTCATTGTCAACAAGAAGATTTAGAGGCCATATTCCTTAAATTAGGACATAAACAAGTTTCTTGAAGAATTGATGTGTTCCAAAAGGTGTTAGGTTTTAGGAATTAGGTTTTAGGTTTAATGAAAATGCTCCAAATAAAAAATTATCAAGATTGAATCGTTTAGTCTGTGATCACATTTTCTAGAAATAAAGCTATGAATTTGGTAATTCTTGAATAATTGAAAATCAATAACCTTTGATGGCAACCTAATACCTCCAATTTGATTCAAAAGATGACAATTTGTTTGAAAAGATTAATAATTGATAATTAATCGTTAACTGATTCCTCGTTTTCTTTACTTCTGAGCTTGCACTGAGCTTGTGGAAGTGTTTAAAATTCGATCGATTTTACTTATTATTTACTAATTAACATAAAAGATGCAGCCGACTGATCCAAATAAGTTTACGGAAATTGCTTGGGATGCCATAGTGCGATCGCAAGAAATTTGTCAAGATTATAAACATAAAAACTTAGAAGTAGAACATTTAATCTTAGCCTTACTCGAAGAAAGCACTGTTGCCACCAAAATTTTTGAGCAAGCAGGTTTAGATGTCAGTCGTTTAGCCAAACAAATCCAAATGTTTGTGACCAGACAACCGAAAATGTTCGATTTAGGTCAACTATATTTAGGACGTAATTTAGACTTACTACTCGATAGAGCACAAAAATGTTGTGAAAGCTGGAATGACGAATATATTGGCGTTTCTCACTTACTGGTTGCCTTTGCTGAAGATCAAAGATTAGGAAAAAAAACCCTTCGTAATTTTAACTTAGATCCTCAAGACTTTGAAATTAAAGTAAAAGACTATAAAACCAAAGTTGAGCAGATGGAGACAGAAACGAGTGAAACAACCCAAACCACTGCTAGTCTTGAAAAAGAAGAAGCTGAACCCTCTTTAAATAAATTTGGTCGAGATTTGACCGCCGAAGCCGAAAATGGTAAATTAGACCCCGTTATCGGTCGAGATGATGAAGTTAGAAGAATAATTCAAGTACTCTCTAGACGATCGAAAAACAATCCTGTCTTAATAGGTGAGCCAGGTGTTGGTAAAACTGCCATTGCCGAAGGATTAGCCCAAAGAATAGTTAATGGTGACGTTCCTGATTCCCTTAAGAATCGTCAACTTATCTCCCTTGATATGGGTAGTCTCATTGCTGGAGCAAAATATCGAGGACAATTTGAAGAGAGACTAAGAGGAGTTTTAAAAGAAGTGATGAACTCCGATGGACAAATAATTCTCTTTATTGATGAACTACATACTGTTGTTGGTGCAGGTTCAAGAGAGGGAGGTACAATGGATGCAGGAAATCTCCTTAAACCAATGCTCGCTAGAGGCGAACTTAGATGTATTGGTGCGAGTACCCTTGATGAATATCGTAAGAATATCGAAAAAGATCCTGCTTTGGAAAGACGTTTCCAGCAAGTGTATGTTAAAGAACCAAGTGTAGAGGATACCATCTCTATCCTCAGAGGTTTAAAAGATCGTTATGAAATGCACCATGGTGTCAAAATTACTGATTCGGCTTTAATTGCGGCAGCAACTCTTTCCCATCGTTATATTACAGGACATTTTCTTCCTGATAAAGCGATCGATTTAGTTGATGAAGCGGCAGCTAAACTGAAAATGGAAATAACTTCTAAACCCGTTGAATTAGAAGTACTCGATCGACGTTTGATGCAATTACAGATGGAACAGTTATCTCTATCTGGAGAGGAAAATAGTGATAAATTAACCAAAGAAAATTTAGAAAGAATCTCCACCGAAATAGAAGAGTTAAAAGTTAAACAAGAAGAATTATCTAGTCAATGGTTGAAAGAAAAAGAACTACTCGACGAAATTAACGATTTAAAGGAAGAAGAAAAAGCTTTACGTCTCCAAGTTGAACAAGCAGAAAGAGACTATGATTTGAATACTGCCGCCCAACTCAAATATGGCAAATTGGAAACCTTACAAACTGATATTGAAACCAAAGAAGCTAAGTTATTAGAGATTCAATCCCAAGAGAATGCCATGTTAAGGGAAGATGTCACCGAAGGAGACATTGCTGAAATTGTCGCAGGAAATACAGGTATTCCTCTCAATCGTCTGCTAGAAACTGAACGACAAAAATTATTGGAATTAGAATCTCATCTTCACGAAAGAGTAATCGGACAAACTGAAGCCGTATCTGTTGTCTCTGCGGCGATTAGAAGAGCGAGGGCGGGGATGAAAGATCCCAAAAAACCCATTGGAACATTTTTATTTATGGGGCCAACAGGAGTAGGAAAAACCGAACTAGCCAAAGCTTTAGCTGCATTTTTATTTGATTCGGAAGAAGCCATGGTAAGAATCGATATGTCTGAATATATGGAAAAACATTCGGTATCTCGTTTAATTGGTGCGCCTCCGGGATATATTGGTTACGAGGAAGGAGGGCAGTTATCCGAGGCAATTCGTCGTCGGCCTTATTCCGTGGTTTTATTAGATGAAGTAGAGAAAGCCCATCGAGATGTATTTAATATTTTACTGCAAGTTTTAGATGATGGTCGAATTACTGATAGCCAAGGGCGTTCGGTTGATTTTAGTAATACAGTCATTGTGATGACTTCTAATATTGGTAGTGAATATATTTTGCAATTGGCAGGGGATGATAAAAACTATGAACCGATGAAAGAAAAGGCCTTAATTGCATTACGTAAACATTTCCGTCCAGAATTTCTTAACCGTGTTGAAGACAAAATTATTTTCCATGGTCTGAAGAAAGAAGAATTGCGACATATTGTTACTTTAGAGTTAAAACGTTTGGAAAAACTATTGTCTGAACAAAATATTGCTATTGAATTAACTGCTGAAGCTAAAGATCGTATTGTTGATGTAGGTTATGATCCTACTTATGGTGCTAGACCATTAAAACGAGCTATACAAAAGGAATTAGAAGATCCTTTGGCGACTCAAATTTTGGATCTAACTTTTACTGAAGGAGATAAGGTAATGGTTAGTCTCAAGGGTGAAAAGTTGGAGTTTAAAAAAGCAAAATAAAAGGTAGGGTGGGCATTACTGAAGTTCAACTTAAGGAAAATCATTTAAGAATAGTTAGTTTTTCACCCACCTTGAATTGAAATTGAAGATTAATGAGTATTGTTTAAGGCTTTGTTGCACAAATAAATTGAATCATAATAAGAATTACAGCGATTAAATTACAGGAAAAGTCTATATTTTTCTCTTTTCATAAGCCTGAAAGTATTGCCAGTAAAAGGATAATTCATGCAATAAAGCCAAATTAAGTTGTCATTTATTCTCCTCAAGAATTATTGCAAAATGGAAAAATTAATTTAGCTAAAATAATTCATCCTTTGGATTTAGAAAAGGTATCTGAAACGATTAAAACTAGTTTAGATAAAGGTGTAAATTATCATTTAGAATATCGTATTTTTACCAAAAATAATCAAGAAAAATGGATTGGGGAAAGAGGAAAAGGAATTTTTGATTCTGATGATAGTTTGTTAGCAATAGAAGGTATTGTAACTGATATTAGCGATCGCAAAACCATGGAAAAACAGTTATCTCAAGCAAGGGATAAGTATCTCACTGTTTTAGAAAATGCCCTCGAAGGTATTTTTCAAACTACCATTTATGGCTATTATTTATCAGTAAATAAAGCTTTAGCTAAAATTTATGGTTATGATCGTCCTTCAGACTTAATTAAACGTCTTAATAATAACCATAATGGTTTATATGTAGAGTCTGGACAAAAACAAAAATTAATCGATTTATTAAAATCTCAAGATATAATCACTAATTTTGAATCTCAGGTTTATAATCAAGATAGAAATATTATTTGGATTTCTGAAAATGCCCGTGCAGTAAAGGATATAGATGGTGACTTTCTGTATTATGAAGGCATGGTAGAAGATATTACCAATTACAAAAAAGCACAGGAAAAATTATATTATCAAGCTTTTTATGATCAATTAACTAATTTACCTAATCGTCAACTTTTTACTCAACATCTTCATCGAAGTCTTAACAAATTAAAAACTGATTCTACTTCCCATTATCAATTTAGTGTTTTATTTCTCGATTGCGATCGATTTAAAGCAGTTAATGATAGTTTAGGTCATAATATCGGAGATTCACTTTTAGTGGCTATTGGTGAAAGACTCAAAAGTTGCGTCGGAGAAAAAGATATCTTAGCCAGATTAGGGGGAGATGAATTTACCATTCTTTGCAATGACGTAGAAAATGTTAAAGATGTGATTCAAATGGTGGAAAATATCAAAACTGCCTTTCAAGAATGTTTTATGATTAATGAATATCAAATATTTTCGGCGGTTAGTATCGGTATCTTTTTTTCGAGTAGTCTAGATTCAGATGAATATAAAAAATTAACTGAAGCTAAAATTTTACAATATGCTGATAATGCTTTATATAAAGCCAAATCCAAGAAAAGAGGCTATTATCAGATTTTTCAAGGTGATATGCACAATGAAGCCTTGGCGAATTTACAATTGGAAAATGAAATTAGACAGGGTTTAAAAGAAGAAGAATTTCTACTTTATTATCAACCAATAATTAATTTAAATAATAAAAAAATAAAAGGATTTGAAAGTTTAATTCGTTGGAATCATCCTCAAAAAGGATTGACTTCTCCTTATTACTTTATTAATTTAGCTGAAAAAACAGGATTGATCATCCCCATTTCTTATTGGGTGTTAGAAGAAGGTTGCCGACAATTAAAACAATGGCATGACCAAATAAACAATAACAATAATTTATTTTCTGGCAAATTACCGACTTTAAATATCAATCTTTCTTCTCAAGAATTTAGTAGTGAGAATTTTTTGAGTGAACTCGATCGCATTATTGCACAAACTCAAGTAGCTCCTGAATATCTCCGTTTAGAAATTACCGAGAATTCTTCGATTTTTCAACACGAGTTTATTTTGGAAATTTTACAAGAAATAGTAGCCAGAAAAATTCAATTATGGGTAGATGATTTTGGTACAGGATATTCCAACCTTAGTTATTTGCATAAACTACCCATTCACGGTCTAAAAATCGATTGCTATTTTGTCAAAGAAATCGAAATTAACTTTACTAAAGCAAAAATGATCAAAGGTATTTTATCATTAGCAAAAGACCTAGATTTGGAAGTGGTAATTGAAGGTATTGAAACCGAAAAACAATTAGAAATAATTCAACAAATGGGAGGAGAATTTGCTCAAGGTTATTTATTTTCTCAACCTGTCGCCAACACCAAAGCATTTGATTTGTTGAGATAGTTGATTTAGTTCGGGTAAATGTCGACCAATGTGTTAGATTTACATTTAGGTCTTTCAATGGTTCTAAAACCAGATTCTTCTGAAATAATGCAATCCGATTCTACTCTAAATCAGTTAAAAAATACTGTTAGTGAAGGTAAATTACCCTCAAGTTATGGAGTATATTTCAAAAATACTCTTGTTGCTCTTTGTCACGCTTTAGAAGATCATGTTTTACAACATGATTACGAAGATGAAAATTATAAACCATTAATGTTGGTAACTTTTCAACGAGGTAAATGGTATTTACAAGAAGCTGAACGTTACAAAGATATAGCCAAAAATTCTCTTCATATCACAATTTCAGCATTAGCTGATAGTGGTTTCGCTGAACACCCAACTAGTAATTTGTCCAATGTCGATTTAATTCATTTAGATCAAGATGACACTTTAGTTGAAGAATGGAATTTGATTATCTTAGCTCCTGATTATGCAGCTATGGTACTTTGTCATGAGTTGTCTTCGAGTGAATATTTGGCAAGCAGTGAACCTCAAGTTGATACAGAGCGTAAATTTTATGGTTTATGGACTTTCGATCGAGTTTTAGTTGAAGAAGCTTTTAATATTTCACTTCAACGTGTAGAACATTATAACCCTAGTTTGATTCAAAAAATTCAAACACAGCGATCGCATTTACAAACCATACCAGCTTCAGGTAAAGTTGATTTGTCAGGAGTTGTTAATCGTATTGTCGGCTATTTACAAACTAGTCAAGAAAAACTATTTACCGTCAACCGACAAACTCAAGAATTTAGAGACTTAGAAGGACAAGCCTTAAAATTAAATCGTAATTTGACTGCTAGTAAGCTGCAAGCATTTTTGCGAATGACCCAAAAAGTAGATCAAAATGATCCTTATAATCCTTGTGCTTCATTACAAGTAGCAGCATTAGCCGAAACCTTAGGACAAATTTTAGATTTACCTACTTTGCAACTAAGAAGATTAAGACTGGCAGGACTATTATTCCGTATTGGTTTAGCAGAAGCACCTCAAGAAATTTTTGAATCTGATAGCGAACATTTAGACTCTCGCAATTATCATTTTTGGAATGATAGATCTGTTTTAGGTTCTCGTTTGTTATCATCGATGAACGAATTGAAAGCCATTAATAAAATAGTTTATCATCAATTAGAATTTTGGGATGGAAGTGGCAATCCAGACGGTTTAAAAGAGACAGAAATCCCCTTAGAATCGCGAATTCTGGGCTTAGTTACTTATTTTCAAGAAATAACTCATTCAAGAGGCGATCGAGCTTCTTGGACCCTTTCTGAAGCTCTAGAAAGATGTGAAAAACACAGTGGTACACGTTTTGAACCCAATCTTGTCGAATCTTTGAAAACAGTTATTCGTTTGAGCGAAATGGGTTTGATGCAATTACCTGAACGTCCTAGTCAACTACCTCCTGTATGGTTAGAAGAGGCAACTAAATAATTAATAATTCAAGATACTTTATGCCCAAAGAGCTGAGGTGATATATTTATTACTTATTACTTTGTTGGTTATAAAATTAAAACATAATCAAATTATTATAAAAAATGGAATATAACATAGATTTTGCCGCTTTAACTTTATGGTCATTTTATGGGACGATCGCATTTTTATTACTAGCAATATTCGGATTTATTTTAAAATGGGGTTTTCGCTTTCGTTTTGTTGGTGCCACAGGTTTTATGGCAGTACTAACAGTGGGCTTATTTGGTCTTAATTTAGCTTTATTTAGTAGAGTCGTCATACCCAATGCCCTCAGATATAACTTGGTTTATGATACAGGTGGAGATCAAACTGTTATAACCGTTCCTGCAAATATCACCTCCACCCAATTAGAAGCGACTTTACAACAAGCCTCTTTCGATCTATTTTCTCCTGGTAGAGGTTCCAATGACGGAGACAGCAAATTAACCATTAGAGCCAGAACTCAACTACACGAAGAAGGTGTTACTTACCCACTTTATGTAGGACAAATCAGACGTTCATTATTTGACAGGGATGATGCTAACCCCGAAATAAAAATTTTTAAAGATAAAATGTCTCGTTTAAAATCTTTCGCTAATGGATAATTGATTTTTGAGCGGTGATTTCCTTGGCAATTTGAGAAAAAACAGATTGCCAATCTTGAGGTTGTGACTGCCTAAATATTTTCATAGTTGGATACCAAGGAGAATCGTTTCTTTCTAGTAACCAACGCCAATCAGGATTGTAACAAAGTGCAACCCAAATAGATTTACCTAAAGCCCCTGCTAAATGGGCAACGGATGTATCAACACAAATAGTCAAATCTAGTTTTTCTACTACAACTGCTGTATCTCCATAATCCTGTAAGCGATCGCTTAAATCAACAATGTTAATATTCTCAGGTAGCTCATTAATATCCTCAGAGCGATCGCCAAGCTGTAAACTATAAAAAGTAATATTAGGAATCTGTAAAACAGGTAAAAAATCCTCGATTTTACAAGAACGATTATGATCGTTGGCATGGGTGGAACTTCCTGCCCAAACTATTCCTACTTTCAAAGATTCAGGAATTTTTGTTTGTTCTATAAAAGTAATTAATTCTTCCCGCTCTATTCTTGGAGCTTGTAAATAAGACACAGGATTGATCATATTTGCTAGGGCGTGTCATCAATTAAGCCAAATGACGATCGCTGCTAAATGAATACCA
>JAAHTG010001424.1_pt1 | contig 16367 bp, 21 predicted proteins | sample 6116081 | NCBI WGS metagenome assembly JAAHTG01 (sample SAMN13939989, study PRJNA603662) | sponge metagenome | isolation source: marine sponge | host: Mycale hentscheli | place: New Zealand | collected 2005 | reverse complement strand
AAATAGCTGGTAAGGATAATTGAGAATTGACAATGGGAATTTGGGGTTATTTTTAGTATTTTTTGAGGTAAATTTTAGCTATTAAGCATTATTTGTAAAGGTTTCATATTTATTCAGCAGACCCTATTTAATATTCGATTTATTTGATCTTGCAATAGTTTTTATCACAGAACAACAACAATTTTTATGTCACAAATCGATCAAGAAGAGAATTTATTTGATTATTGCTATGATCAACCTGGTAGTGTTCCTGGGATACTCAGTATATCTGAGGATGCTGTCCCTTCTGATATTACACTTATTGATTAGAACCAAGACAAAGCTATTCGCCGAACCAATCTTAAACCTGAAGACTGTGGTGCTCACTTACAGACAAAATCAGTTTCTTGGATCGAGATAATGGGTTTAGGAAGTCAAGATATTTTACAGCAATTAGGTCAGGTTTTTAATTTACATCCTCTTGTCTTGGAAGATATTGTTAATGTCCCACAGCGTCCCAAATTGGAAGATTATCAAGATCAGTTGGTAATTATTACTCAAATGATTATGCCAAAAGAAACAGGTCAGGATTTTGTGACTGAGCAAGTGAGTTTTATTTTGGGAAAAAATTATTTGCTGACATTGCAGGAAGAACCAGAGCGAGATTGTTTTGAACGGGTACGCCAGCGTATTCGTCTCAATCAAGGCTTAATTCGACAACGAGGAACGGATTATCTGGTTTATACTCTTTGGGATGCAATTATTGATGGCTATTTTCCTGTACTAGAAAACTATGGAGAACAAATCGAAGAATTAGAAGATGAAGTGGTACTTAATCCTAGTAACAAAACTTTGAGAAAAATTCACTAAATCAAACGGGAATTATTGGCATTGCGTCGTAATATCTGGCCCCAGAGAGATGCTATTAATGCCCTGATCAGAGATGGAAGCCCAATGATTAATGATGTGGAAGTGCTTCGCTATCTGCGAGATTGTTATGATCACGTAGTTCAGATTATCGATGTGTTAGAAACTTATCGAGAACTCGCCTCAGGATTAATGAATGTTTATCTATCTTCTATGAGTAATAAAATGAATGAGGTTATGAAGTTCTTAACAGTTATTTCGACAATTTTTATTCCTCTCACTTTCATCGCAGGAATTTATGGCATGAATTTTAATCCCGATGCCTCTCCTTGGAATATGCCTGAATTGAACTGGTATTGGGGATATTTAGTCTGTTGGGGAATTATGATAATAATTACGGCTAGTTTGATCTACTTTTTTTGGAAGCAAGGCTGGCTGAATAATGTTTTTTCGGTTAAAAAAGTCACGCATTATAAACACCATCAAGATAACTTTTAATTTTATGTAGAAAGAACTTTTAGTCGTCCGTCAATATAGAAATGCAGGGTAGAAGTTAAACAATTAACAATTCAACCATGATTTTTATCCTTCAAAATAAAATTGTCAGACTACTATTTTAAGTCGAAGATTTCGATCGCTCACAGTTAAGTTAAGATATGAAAATGCTTTTAAAATCACATTTTAATTTATGAGTAGTTTAACCAACAGAGATTTATTAGGTATTGCAGATTTAAATCCAGAAGAAATTAGAACAGTCTTAGACTTAGCCAAGGATTTAAAAAATGGAGAAAAACAATTTAATGCCAATAAAACTTTAGGATTATTATTTTATAAAGCTTCCACTCGTACCCGTGTTTCCTTTTCTGTTGCAATGTATCAACTCGGTGGTAATGTTATTGACTTAAATCCCAGTCGTACTCAGGTTGGTAGAGGTGAGCCAATCCAAGATACTGCCAGAGTTTTAGATTGTTACTTAGATATATTAGCTATTCGTACTTTCGCTCAAGAAGATATCCAAAAATTTGCAGATTATAGTGATATACCAATTATTAATGCTTTAACTGATTTAGAACATCCTTGTCAAATTTTAGCTGACTTACAGACGATCGAAGAATCTTTTGGTACCTTAGAAGATATTACCATGACTTATTTAGGTGATGGTAATAACGTTGCTAATTCTTTATTGCTGGGCGGTGTATTGATGGGCATGAATATCAGAATTGCCACTGCTCAAGGATATGAACCCAATATCGATGTTGTCAAACAAGCTCAAGCTTTAGCAAAAAAACCAGAACAAGTCATTATCACTAATGATGCTAAACAAGCAGTAGAGAATGCTCAAGTATTATATACAGATGTTTGGGCAAGTATGGGACAAGAAGAAGAAACTGCCCAAAGAGTTCCTATTTTTCAACCCTATCAAATTAATCAATCATTACTCGATATCGCTGAGGATGAAGCCATTGTTTTACATTGTCTTCCTGCTTATCGTGGCAAAGAAATTACCGAAGAGGTGATGGAAGGGAAACAGTCACGCATATGGGATGAGGCAGAAAACAGAATGCATGCCCAAAAAGCTTTAATGGCCTGTTTATTAGGTTTGTGTTAAGGCTAATCTATGAAAAGAAGTACCAGAGTTATGCCCTCTCGCCTCCCCCTTACGAAGGTTGACAGGAGAGGGATAAGAGGGATTTTGGGGACGAAAATACAAGATCTGATACATGTTTTTACAACCTCTAAGGGGACACAGGAGACTTGTTTTTAAGATCTGGTATTTTGATTTCCCCCAAATCACCTCAGTCCATTAATTAATTTTTCGCCCAAGCCCTAATTCCTAATGCCAATCCCAACTAAATATGTTGTCATTAACGCTGATGATTTTGGTTTTTCTAATTCTGTGAATCAAGCTATCATCGTCGCTCATCAACAAGGTATATTAACCAGTACAAGCTTAATGGTGACAGGAGATCAAGCTGATTCAGCTGTCAAATTAGCCCATCAAAATCCAGATTGAGGGGTAGGTTTACATTTAGTTTTATGTTGTGGTAAATCAGCATTGCCACCCAAGCAAATACCTCATCTAGTGGATGAAAATGGTTATTTTAATGATAGTGCTGCGATCGCAGGTTTAAAATATCAATTTATTCGGGAAGCAAAAAAAGAGTTAAAACAAGAAATAAAAGCTCAATTACAATTATTTAAAGCTACTGGTTTGCCTTTATCTCATGTTGATGGGCATTTACATTTACATACTCATCCTTTAGTTTTAGAAATATTAGCTGAATTATCCCAAGAATTTGGTATAAGATTTATTCGTCTTCCCGACGAGGAATTAAATTTTACCTTAAAAATTGATTCTCGGAATTTACTATTAAAAACTATTTATAAAGTTGTTTTTAAACTTTTAAAAAATAATGGTAAAAAACTATTTTCTAAATACAAAATTAACTATTTAAACAAAGTTTATGGTTTATTACAAACAGGTAATATGAATGAAGCTTATTTATTAGATTTGATACCACAAATTACCACTAACAATTTAGAAATATATTCTCATCCTCGATCGATGATAGACGATCGAGAGTTTGAGGCATTATGCAGCCAAAAAGTCCAAGATCAATTACTATCACTAGATTTTCAACGAGTTAACTATAGACAAATAGAGGAGAAATGACCAGAGTGTTAAATGGCATAATCTTATTCATCATGATCATCACTCAGGTTTTAGGAGATGTTTGCTTAAGTAATGCCATGAAAATTTATGGTGAAATAACATCTTTTTCCCCTGTCGTAATTCTGGAAGTTCTTAACTATATTTTCAATTCTCCATGGTTTTATCTTAGTTTAATCAACTTAACTATTTCTTGGTTTCTGTATCTTTTCTGTGTCTCAAAAATGGATTTAAGTTATGTGTTACCAATTCACGCTTCTAGTTATATCTGTAATGCTATACTCGCCTCTTTATTGCTGAAAGAAATAGTTACACCCAGTCGCTGGTGTGCTACCGGATTAATTGCGATCGGAGTTTTTATCGTTGGTTACAGTAAATATTTGCGAGATAAAAAAACGAAACAAATATCATCAAATCAGCCGAACAAAGTTCATCCCATATTACTAATATTTTCCGTCGGAGCATTTTTACCCATGTTGTGGTTAGGAGTGATTGTCATGGTTTTAGCCGATAGTGTCGGTGATATTTTAAACGCTAAAGGCATGAGACAAATTGAACAAATGACTTCTTTTTCTTTTTCTGTGATCTCAAAATGGGTATTCCAAATATTCACCAATGTTAATATTCTGATTGGTATTACTTGTCAAATTATCGCTTTATTCTTATTTATATCTTTATTAAGTTGGGGTGATTTAAGTTTTATACGTCCTGCTAGTGCCATTAGTTATCTCATATGGAATTAAAGCCATCACAAAAACCCTGAACAAATCTAGGTAATTTAGTTTGAGGACGCAATAATAGTCCACAAAGGGAAGGTGTCAGAGTGAGTGCCAAAAAAGTCGATATCAAAATTGAAAAGGCAATTGAAATTCTTGTCCTGCTGGAGCTGGCTCTGCACCAATTTTTCCTGCTCCTACTTGAATATTTTGATTACGAATTGCTTGAACAACGTCTTCGGTAGTCAAGTTTCTACTTGCCAATTTATCAGTATCTAACCACATCCGCATGGCATAACGACGCTCACCAAAAATGCGTACATTAGCCACACCATTAATTCTTTTTAAAGGATCAACTAAATATAAATCAGCATAGTTACTCATGAAGAGGTTATCATAAAGTTCATCTTCGCTATAAAGTCCAATACCCAGTAATATATCATTAGATTCTTGTCTGACGGTAACACCATTACGTTGTTCCTCTTCTGGTAATTGAGGTTCAGCAATAGATACTCGATTTTGGATATCCACTGAAGCAAAATCTTGGTTAACATCAGAATCAAAAGTAGCGGTGATACCCGTTGTACCACTATTGGAACTATTTGAAGTGATATATCTTAATCCTGGTGTACCATTAATTTGTCTTTCCAGAATATTAGTAACAGCATTTTCAACGACAGCAGCATTAGCACCGTTGTAATTGGCACTTACTCGAATTTGTGGTGGGGCAATGTTGGGAAATTGAGCAAGGGGTAAATTGAGCATACTAATAATTCCCACAAGAAGAATTATTAGGGCAGTAACGGTTGCGAATACAGGTCTTTTTATGAAGAAGTTTACCATGACAGAAAATTAATAGTTACAACTAATTTCTAAATTTCAATGCTGTTGATTTTGAGGGCATCTAATAACTCACGAGTTAGATTCTGAGAAGTTCACAGTGGACAGTTCATTAACTTTTATTGCAACTTCTGGTTTTGTGTACATCGATCGGTAAATAATGATAAACAGGTCTAGTTTGTTTCTGATTCAGACGCTGAAATAGGTTTTGGTTAATTATTTGAGCTTGTCTTATTAGTGTCTGTTTCAGGTATTTTTTGAATAGGTGCTCCGTCTCGCACTTGCAAGATTCCTGCAATCAGGATTTTATCTCCATTTTCCAAACCGTTTAATACTTGATACTTGTTATCTTGTATATCCCCAAGAGTGATAACTTTTTGTTTGGCGACTAAACCTTCTCCTGATGGATTGGCTTCAGCGGTAAACACAAATGCTTGTCCACCAATGCGGAAAACAGAACTAGTTGGTACTAGGATACCTCGATCGATGTCCCAAATTATTCTAGACTGAATGAATTGACGGTTAAGTAATTGACGATCGAAATTATCTAAAATAGCCTTAGCTATTACTAACTGAGAATCAGAAGTAACATTAGGCTCAATAAAATTGATTTGAGCTGTCGTAATAACTTGCTTTTGTTTATCTAATATTTGCACTGGTAAACCAATTTGCAAATCGACGGCCTTCTCCAAAGGAATAGCAATACTTAATTCTAATCGATTATTTTCGGTGATAGTGGTTAAAGTATCATCTATTTCTACATAATCTCCAATTTTGATAGGGATATCACCAATTTTTCCTCTAATCGGTGCTTTAATAAAAGTTTTACCGACTATTGTTTCCATTCGTTCAACATTTGCTTTCGCCTCTTCCATATCCGCAATGGCTTGAGAGATTTCTTCTTTTCTCGCTCCATTTTGTAACAACTTTAAATTTTGTCGTGCTTCCTCTACAGCCGCTTGAAATTCACCCACATCAGAAGTAGTACCTTCCTGCAATTGTTGTAGTCTTTTTTTAGCGACATCAACCTCTGCTTGTTTGGTTTCCGATTCAGTAAAAAAATTATCAAATTGATCTTGTGAGATAGCCCCTTCGTCTTTGAGGAAATCATAAAGTTTTACTCTTTCTTTTGCCAACTTTGCTTCTGCTTGTGCTGATTGTAATTGGGCTTTTGCTTGAGCAATTTCTGCTTGAGATGAACCTTGACGAGTATTTACCAAACGAATTTGAGCTTGTTTTAATCTGGCGGCAGCTGCGGCAATATCTTCTTTTCTACTACCTGTTTGTAATTCGGTAAGTTTTGCTTGGCGTGATTGTAAACTGGCTTGAGCTTGATTCAATTCAGCTGTTAAGGTTTCACTTTCTAGGCGAAATAAATTCTCACCTTCATTAATTATTTGTCCTTCCTTAACTAATATTTGGATAACTCTTCCTTCTAATTCTGGATTTAACTCAACTGTTTGTTTTGCCTCAAGAGTACCTAAAAATTCTGTAGATTCTTCTATGGTTGCAGTATCAAGAGTTGTTAGTTTCACCTGAGTGGCAGGAGGTTGATTTTTAGCAACGGAAGCTTGATTACTTTGATTTTGCCATAAATACCAACCGCCTCCGCCAATTATTCCAATGCTTAATAAGATACCTCCTATTTTTAACCATTTACGATTATCAACTTTTTGATGTGTCATCTCCTGAGATATTTCGTCTTCTGGTGAAAGCTGATTTTCCGACAAAAATTTATCTTGGAGGTTTTCTAATTCGGTTTCTGTCACTGGTCTAGTTTTATTTGTTAAAATTGTCTCCCATTATAGAACTGTCGTTACATTATTTTAGATGGTGCGATCGAAAAAATGATATTTCTTTAGTTAATTTTAACTACTCTTAATCAAAACAAAATTACAAATATTACAATAGAGTTTTGATGAATTTAGAGGAAAAAAGGACTACAGTGACAAATAATTTTTATCGATAAATTAAATATAAAGTATTCAACTTAACTTTCAATTCCCACGAGGTTGTGAAGCTTTTTGCTCTCAAATGTTTTAGTTTGATATGATAAGATGTTGTCATCCACAAAAAAATTTTATCTTTACTTTTCACCATGAATTGGACATAAATATTCTCAATTGAAGAAAGGAAATATCACATACCTTTTGGAATTATAAGGTTTATTCTTTTCTTGATCATTATCTATTGTCTTTTTCTTGTTACCTAAAATCTTCAATTATTTATCTGGTAAAGATCTAGATAGCGATAAATTGACAATAATTCCCCCACAAAATTAAACATTATTCTCTCAAAATAATCATCTCAAAAAATGTCCGCAATTATTGAACAAGAATTATTAAAAGCCGTTAATAAACGTCGCAATTTTGCCATTATTTCTCACCCTGATGCTGGTAAAACAACTTTAACTGAAAAACTTTTACTTTACGGGGGTGCAATCCACCAAGCAGGTGCAGTTAAAGCCAGAGGTGAACAACGACGAGTAACATCTGATTGGATGGAGTTAGAGAAACAAAGAGGTATTTCCATTACTTCCACCGTTTTACAATTCGCCTATGATGATTACCACATTAATTTACTAGATACTCCTGGACACCAAGATTTTAGTGAAGATACTTATCGCACCTTAGCCGCCGCAGATAATGCGGTAATGTTAATTGATGCGGCTAAAGGTTTAGAGCCACAAACTCGTAAATTATTTGAAGTATGTAAGTTACGCAAGTTGCCAATCTTTACGTTTGTTAATAAAATGGATCGTCCTGGTAGAGAAGCGTTAGAGTTACTTGATGAAATTGAACAAGAACTTGGTTTAAAAACTTATCCTGTTAATTACCCTATTGGTAATGGAGACTTTTTTAAAGGAGTATTCGATCGACGAAAAAAAGCGTATCATTTATTTGAGAAGATTGCCCACGGTAGTAAAGAAATACCTGAAATTATTATACCTGCTGGTGACGATTGTCTTAGTAAATATATTGAACAAGAGTTATACGAACAAACTCTTGAAGAAATTGAAATCTTATCTGAAATTGGGGAACAATTCGATTTAGAAGCAATACACAAAGGAGAAATGACTCCAGTTTTCTTTGGTAGTGCGATGACGAATTTTGGAGTACGTTTATTTCTGGAATCTTTCCTTGACTATGCCTTAAAACCAACACCGAGAAAATCAGATATTGGCAATTTAGAACCTACTCATCCTGATTTTAGTGGTTTTGTCTTCAAATTACAGGCAAATATGGATCCTAAACACCGAGATAGAGTGGCATTTATTCGAGTATGTACGGGAAAATTTGAAAAAGACATGACGGTAAATCATGCACGTTCAGGAAAAACAGTACGTCTTTCTCACCCACAAAAATTATTTGCTCAAGGGAGAGAGTCGATTGAAGAAGCTTATCCCGGCGATGTTATTGGTTTAAATAATCCGGGAGTATTTGCCATTGGAGATACTATTTATCTGGGACAAAAATTAGAATATGAAGGTATTCCATCATTTTCACCTGAGTTATTTTGTTATTTAAAAAATCCTAACCCATCTAAATTTAAACAGTTTCAAAAAGGTATTGGACAATTGCAGGAAGAGGGTGCAATTCAAATAATGTATGCAGCGGATGATTTTATTCGTGATCCTATTTTAGCCGCCGTGGGACAGTTACAGTTTGAAGTTGTGCAGTTTAGAATGCAGAGTGAATATAATGTTCAGACTAATTTAGAACCTATTCCTTACAAAGTTGCCCGTTGGGTAGTCGATGGCTGGGATGCTTTAGAAAAAGTCGGACGTGTTTTTAATACTATGACAGTTAAAGATGCTCTCGATCGTCCTGTGTTACTTTTTCGTAATGAATGGAATGTTAATCAGCTCTTAGCTGATCATCCTGATTTAAAATTAAGTTCGGCAATGTAACTGAAGATAATTAATAATTCACTCTGTGCTTATTTTTGCACAGTTGTTCAATTGTTTATAGAGCTAGAAACGTTGCTTGCTTCTCAAAGTACATAAATTAATTTGACTTTGAGAAGAAGATTAAATGTCTAAGTATTTACTAATAAGGCTTCTAAACCCCAATTCGTCCTAATCACATTCATCAATTATCGATTGATTACCTAGCTAATCTTGCAAATTTAACATAATCAATTGTTTTTCTATCAGCGATCGTGTTTGGTCTAAACTATAATTAACTTGATTAAGAATGTCAGCCACCGTCAACTCTCCCGAAGTATTTTTAGCACAATGTTCCATAAATACAAAATCGGCATCGTCAATAACGACAGGTTTAAATTGATAATCTAATAAGTTTTTGCTAGGCCAACCAAATAAACAAGGATTCAATTCAGGTTTTGCTTGTTTAAGCACATTATCATCTTGCCAAGTATGCTTAGTAAGAGGAGCTTTTGCCAAGAAAAATTCGTAATGGGTAATATTTTCAGGATCTAACAGTTCAATCAGTCGATATCTTTGTTTTTCAGTTAATTCCTTTGCCCTGCTCATTAAATCAGAATTATTGCTCAGCAGTCTTTCTATTTGCCAAATATCAGGATTAGAAAAGCCGATAAATTCTAAACCAGAACTCTCGATGAATTCAAATAAAGTATTGAGATTATAATCTGTCTCACAAGGATGGACATACATATCAGCAAAACTTTCATCTCTTTTGTTTTCCCATTGCCAACGTTCTTTTTCTCGTTTGACTAAACGATTTTCAGGGGGCAGACTAGCAAATATATCTCTGCCAACTTTGACTCCATCAACATAATCTCCACGTTTATCACCTTGTAAAATAGCGATCGCATTTTGCATTAACTGTATTTCCCATCTACCTAACTCGCCATATACAAAAATATGCATGATACCACCAACTGCAAGTTTTTCAGCTAATGCTTTAATACCTGCATCAGGATCAGGCAAGTGATGTAGTACGCCTACGCAATTAATTAAGTCAAAAGTACCTTCTAAAGTTACCGCTGTTTCCAAAGGCATTTGTTTGAAAGTAATACTACCTTTAAACTCTTTGAGAATACCAGATTTGTCAATTCTTTTTTGAGCAGTTTCTAGGGCTTTTTCACTGATATCGATCGCCATAATTTCTGCATGAGGATTATGTAACATCAGATATTCTGTACCCGAACCTGTACCACAACCTGCATCCAAAATACGCACTTTATCTTGATTGGGTTTAATACCAGTACAAAAATTATAAGCCGATTGATAATGCCAACGCCAATTGTAACCTGAAGGTGGTTCATCCATTAATGGATCTGGAGGGAAAGGATATGTGTTATAAAGTTTTTGAACAGCTTTTCTGACTTCTGACATTTTTGGGATAATAATTTTAATTAACGGAGAATCTATTTGAACAGCTTTTCCATCCGTCTAAATTTCCTAGGATATGCCATGACTATCTCGCTTATCAAGAAGGGCTAAGGGGATATATTTAAACTGATATTTAATACTTTTCAAACAACTTCTAAAAGTCAATTTTATCCTAGAAGGTCTGATCTGCAAAAATGTGTTGATTTTCTCTCCTGTCAAAGAAAATTCAAAATAAGACTAAATCCTATTCATTTGATGATAGTGATCAAAATTCAAAGTTCAACACTTGAGAAATATTTCAATTGATAGTTTGTCCAATTTTTTACTTTATGAATTATTTCCTTCGCAAGACGAAATTTTAAGCCCTATTTAAGATAAGAATAATTAGTTAATTACCTAATTCTTTCTTACATATTATCTTTGATATAACAACATTTTTATTCAGAGGAACTTCTGGAGTTTTTTATCCTTATTTTCAAAAAATCTTTATACTCATAAATTTGTATGATGTAATGCTTGTTTTTCTTGAAAAGTTATTCTAACATCAAATTTGATCAGGAAAAATAAAGAGATTAAAAATGAAAACATTATTTTTATTTCATGAAAATGAAGATACAAAGACTTTTCAAGCAGGAGACATAATCATCAAACAAGGAGATATTGCTGATTCTATGTATTCAGTTATAGAAGGAGAATTAGATGTTCTTCTTAATGGGCAATTAATCAATACTATTAAATCAGGTGAAATTTTTGGTGAAATGGCTTTGATTCAAAAGGAGAAAAGAAATGCTACTGTTATGGCAAAAACTGACTGTACAGTAAATATTATATCTCAAAGACAATTTATCTTTTTAGTACAGCAAAATCCCTATTTTGCCCTTGATGTTATGTCTATATTAGTCGATCGCATTAAAGCTTTCAATTAAATTTTATGGTAAGCCAATCCTACTTTAATTAACTAGTAAAATATAAAAAATTAAATGAGTAAAAAAATCTTAAATCATCATATAGCAATACTAAATAGGTTGTGGAAAATCGGCAAATATTTCAAACTTTTATAACCATTTAAAATACTGACTCTTGATTACTGACTCCTGAATTCTACTATCGAGAAAATATCATGATTTCAATAGTAACGCTATAATGAATCTTTCAAACCATCACCAATGTAATTAATACTTAAAACGGTGAGGAAAATAGCCAAACCCGGAAAGATTGCCATATATGGTGCAGAAGTCAGATAATCTTGGGCTTCATATAACATTCTGCCCCATGTAGGAATGTCGGGAGGAAATCCTAAACCGAGGAAACTTAAAGTTGATTCAACAATGATGGCATTACCCACGGATAAAGTAGCTGCAACAATAATTACATTAAAAACATTAGGAAGTATATGTAATAAGATAATTCGTGGTGAACCAGCACCCAAACTCTTGACAGCACTCACAAATTCTCTTTCTTTTAACTGCAAGAAAGCACCTCTAACTAATCTGGCAACTGACATCCAATTAAGTAAACCAATAATTAGTACAACTAAAACAAAAATACCTAATTATGCTCCTAATAACGATTTTACTAAATCTCTAAACAGATAAACAATTAATAGCAAAACAGGTAATTGTGGCAAGGATAAGCAAATGTCCGTGAATCGCATTAAAAGACTATCTAATATACCTCCATAATAACCTGCGATCGCACCAATTAAACTACCAATACTTATAGCTATGATCATGGAAGTAATACCTACAGTCAAAGAAATTCTCCCTCCAAATAACACCCTTGCTAATTGATCTTGACCTAAATCGTTTGTACCAAATGGATGTTGCCAACTAGGAGATAAAGTAGACAAACTAAAGTCTATAAATTCAATATCTTTAGTGTAAATAAATGGTAAAAAAAGTATCGAAATCACTATTATAATTAGGGTGAATAAACCCACAACAGCCATTTTATCCTTGATAAATTTACGCCACATAATCAAACAATTAAATATAAAAAATTAAGATTGTTTCAAACAAATAATACTAAAATAATTTTTAAATTATTAATTATTAATTATTAATTACTAATCTCCCATCCTCTAATTCTATAATACGTTCAGCAACATCTAGAATGCGATCGTCATGGGTTACTATTAGAATAGTGCAACCCTGTTCTTTGGCCAATCGTTGCATAATTTCGACTATATCCCTTCCTGACTTGCTATCCAAAGCCGCTGTCGGTTCATCCGCTAGTACCATTTTCGGGCGAGAAACTAATGCTCGTGCGATCGCAACCCTTTGTTTTTCTCCTCCCGATAGATTGTGAGGATAATAATCCATTCTGTCCCCTAAACCTACTGCGATGAGCATTTGTTCAGAAATCTTTTTGGCTTCTTGAGAAGAATATTCTGGATGCAATTCCATGGACATTTGTACATTTTTTCTAGCTGTTAAAGAGTTCAATAAATTGTGACCTTGAAAAATATAACCAATATTTCTTCTAGTTTGAATTAACAGATTATTATTTCCATTGACTAATTCTTGATCAAATACCTTTAAGCTTCCATTATTTGCACGTCTTAAAGCACCAATTAAAGTTAGTAATGTAGTTTTTCCAGAACCAGAAGGGCCTTTCATCATGACAACTTCACCCTTTTTCAAAATTAAATTAATCTCAAAAAGAGTTTGTTTTTTCATGTTACCACTACCATAAAAAAAATCTAAATTATTAATCTCAACAACTTTATCACTGTCTAAATTATTACTTTTTAACGCTTTTTTTTGAGGAATAGAAATCATCGTTATTAACTGATTAACTTTCACACAGTATTTGCTAATTATTATATAGCAGTTTAAAAATACAAGAAGTGGTAGGCAAAAATAATTGAATATTTGTAACTTACAAAAAATCTATAAAATAAACAATTTTGAATATAATTTATGATAAATCTGTCAGCAATAATTTTCTTAAATTTTCTACATCATCGATCGCTATATAAAGTAACTTTTGTCTTTTTTCTACTGTCATTTGTGAATTGTCAATCAAATTTTTGAGATTATCTTGAAGATTATATATCAGAGAATTTAATTGCGATCGTTGTAACGAATATTCAGATTCTAGGTTATTTTCTAAAGATTCTAACTTCACTTTAGCCGTCTCGATCGACTTACCCTCACTTACCGACTCTAATTGTTGAACAGTCTTTTGCAAACTTTCAATAACCATATACATTTCCATCGGATCTAATATTTTTAACAAACTCGTTTGAGTGATAATACCTAATCCAAGCCCCCAATTCCAAGATACGACCAGTCGTCGCAAGTGCATTTTCTGCATTTGCTTATTCGCATACCAAAGAGAATCATCAGGATTGAGAAGAACTAAAGGAGTACTCATTACCTTTTGCGCATTAATTTGAGATAGATCTAATGCCAATGTTTGAAATTGTAAAATATCTCTTTCCGTAATTATACCAATTGGTAAAGACAGTTCATCGGGCAAATCTTCCATAATTACCACACAACTAACTCTATGTTGAGCCATTAATCGAGCGATATATACTAATGAATCATCACTAGATGCTGTAATCACATTAGAACTCATCACATCCGAGACTCTTCGTAATTTAAGCAAATTTGTTGGTCGTAAACAAGAACGTAAACTCTCATTGGAAACGACTCCAATTAAATTATCTTGTTCATCGACAATTGGCAAATGACGAATCTTATAACGACGGAAAAGAAACAACGCCGCAAAAATATCCTGAAAATTCTCTTTCTTCATGGTGACAACATTTTTCGTCATCACATCATCAATACTTACCCCCTCTAATTTTTGTCTAGAAGCAATCAATCTGACAAGATCTCGCTCTGTAAAAATTCCCTCTAATTTATTGTCCTTTATGACTAACACACAATTAGAACGAATTTTGTGAGGAAGATATTCTCCGAGGGAATTATTACAGCTGGGCAACAAACAACTAGAACTCTGAACTTGACTCATCAAAATAAGAGTTTCTGTCAATGAAATATCGATATTTACGATCAGAGGATTATAATCAATGGCTTCCTCTAAAATTGGTTTTTCTAAGGACAAATCTGGAGATGACATTTTTTCAACTAAAGGGATGTTACAAATAAAACGATATAAATTTTATAAATACTAGACATTAATCAAAGAAAGGTATATTATAGACAAATGTAACAATAAAATCGTTTAAAACACTTGATTATAAGAGAATCTAATCCCTAAAAGGTTCAACAAATACTCTAGTTTTGCTCACCTGAAAAAGTGATTTTTGTAAAGCGATACTAGATTTTTTTGGTTGTTGCCCCAGATATTCTGGGAGTTTTACCATAAAGTCGGTCTAATACCCGCTTGACAGATATCCGCTTCCATTGCGAGCCACGCTTGGTTTTATAACCATGCTGATTTAGCCAATTAGCTATTTTCTGTAATGATTTTCCTGACTTATGATGACGGCGAATAAGTTCGATAATGTTTTGTTCTTGTGGGTTTGTTACCAACTCACCTTCAACGGACATTTGACCGAAAGAAGGAGAACCATAACCAGCATAGCCACCTCTGGCTGCTTTAGCTTTTCTTCCTTGTTCTAGTCTCTCCCAAATAACGAAGTCGCTAACTTTCTCGGCAGTCATAACTAACCGTAAAAATAAATTTACTGTACCCTAACAGTCTAACAGGAGATGAAAATTAAGAATAGTTCTTAATTTTTCAGGAAAAACACAACAAATAGTTTACTCATTTTTTAAATTTTTGAAAAGATAAACAAATGCCAAGTTACCAAATTACCCTTAAAACTCCAGATGGAGAGCATACAATACAAGTAGCCGATGACCAATATATTTTCGATGTAGCTGAAGAAAATGACATCGATATTCCCATATCTTGTCGTTCAGGTTCTTGTTCGAGTTGTGCTGGCAAAATTATTCAAGGAACAGTCGATCAATCAGAGCAAGCCTTCTTGGAAGATGAACAGATTGAAGCGGGATTTATACTTACTTGTGTGGCTTACCCCACATCTGATTGCATAATCATCACTCATCAAGAAGACGAATTATATTAACCAATTTTTTATATTCTTCATTTACAATTAGGAAAAAAATATGACTGCATCTTATATTCAAGACAATGACTTAAATGAATTTTTGACTAAAACAGGAGTAACGGTTGTTGATTACACAGCCACTTGGTGTGGCCCGTGTCGTATTATCAGTCCTCTTATTGACCAATTAGCTGAAGAATACAGTGATCGAGCCGGAGTTTTCAAAATTGATTTGGATAAAAACAAAGAAAATGCCAAAAAATTTAAAATTCGTAGCATTCCTGCTGTTCTAATTTTTAAAGATGGTGAGATGGTTGAGCATTTGGTCGGAAAAATGACTTATGAAGTATATTGTCAAACATTAGATAAATATGTCTCTAATTAAAGAATTCGCAAACATATAATATGCGATTTCTCATTTTTGCTGAGAATTAACCACAGGAAAATATACAATGCTCAAGTAATGACTACCAGACAGAAAGATAACTTTCGTTTTTTCTCAGCCAGTAGAGGCTTGTATCTCAACATTTAACCAATAATAATTTATTCAATATTTATCAGGAGATAAGACAATGATTAAAGCAGAAGATATTATGACCAAACAAGTCATTACTATTCGTGGTTCAGCAACTATTGCGGAAGCCGTTACATTAATGAAAGAAAATAAATATCGAAGATAAATTAGACGTAGCAAGAGAAGAAGCACGTAATATCTGTGCACAAAAAGGAGCAACTTCCCCAGAATGTGCGGCGGCATGGGATGTGGTAGAAGAACTTCAAGCTTCCGCATCAGATAAGCGTACGGCAAAAGAAAAACAGAGCAAAAGTTCTTTCGAGGCTTACTGTGAAGCTAATCCTAAGGCCAAAGAATGTCGTATTTATCTGTGTTCCTTGAGAAGACCCACGGCTATGCCCATGGGATGAATCACG